>OKCK01000076.1_pt1 | contig 42184 bp, 41 predicted proteins | sample 1614961 | NCBI WGS metagenome assembly OKCK01 (sample SAMN04436984, study PRJEB24849) | human gut metagenome | biome: human gut; feature: NICU; material: stool | host: Homo sapiens | place: USA: Saint Louis, MO | collected 2010-07-31
TGGGGGCGCGGCGGCGAGCGCCCCCAACCCGGTCGCGTTCGCCGGTGACTATTGAAGCGCACCGCAGCCTGAAGCGAACGGAACCCTTCCACCGTTCCAAAAAGCCCCGCTGCCTAAAGCGAACGGAACCATACCACCGTAAAAAAAAGCCCTGCTGGTTGGGGCAAATGGAACCCTTCCATACAATTCTAACAGGCCCCCGCCTGCCTAAGGCCCCTCATTCAATCCCCTCCAGCAAATTCCTCCTCCCCATCCACGCGGGAATATCCTCCGGCCGTAACGGCCGGGAAAAATAAAATCCCTGTACCTCATCGCATCCAAAATCCTTCAGTATCCGCGCGGTGGCTTGATCCTCCACACCCTCCGCTAAAACCTCATAATCCAGTTCTTTCAACATCACAATCACATTCCGCACGATAACCAGGCTGGCTTCGTCATGGGTGATCTGGCTAATAAGTGAACGGTCCAGCTTGATAACATCGATGGGGAGACGTCGCAGGTAATTAATGTTGCTGTAGCCCGCGCCAAAATCATCGAGCAGAATTAAAAACCCTTTGGCTTTGAGTAAATCCAGTTCCATTAACGCAACCTCACTTTCCAGCACTTTATCGGTTTCCAGACACTCAATCCGGAAATCGCGGCAGGCCAGCCCGGCCTCCAGCACCTGTTTTTCCAGCGCGCTGGCGAAGCCAGGAACGGAAAAATCACTCACCGTCACGTTAATCGAAATCGGTAAATAGATACCGTTACGACGCCAGATAATGGTCTGACGGATCACCTCGCGGATAACCCACTGGGTGATGTCCATCATCAACGTCGTTTTCTCCACCAGGGCAATAATCGTGGAGGGGGGAATATTGCCGCGCTCAGGATGCTCCCAACGTAATAGCGCTTCGGCGCCAATGGTCTCACCGGTATGTAACGAAATTTTCGGCTGATACATCAGGTAAAGCTGATCCGGGGCTTTTATGGCTTCACTGATGTCATACAGCAGTCTGAAATCATCATTGCGCTTGCGATCGAGGATGGGATCAAAAGCCTTAACCGGCGCGCCCTGGCGGATGGCTTCATGCAGCGCGCTGATGACGTGGCGGATGACCTCCTGACCACTGGTCTGCGCCGGGGAAAAGATCGTGTAGCCCGTATGGGTATGCAACTTCAGTTCAATGTCGCCGGTAATATTGGCCAGCGTCGGCGGCATCAGCTCGGCTTTTTTAATGATTGCACCGACCTCGCTGGCGTTCACAAGTATGGCGAATCGCCCGGTTGCGAAGGCATAAAGCGGGACTGAAATATCCAGATCGAGACGCACCCGGAGCAGGGCGCCAAAATTACGCAGCATGGTTTCGACTGCCGCCACGCCCAAATAGCGCGACAGTTCATACAGTCTGGGGATCTCGATACAGTCAAAAATGAACAGCGCGAGCGGCGCTTCGCTTTTTGAACGCACCCGTTTTTCCAGCTCATTCAATAAATTTTGCCGGTTGGGCAAGCCCGTCAGAGCGTCAATCTGGCCTACCGAATACCAGGCCTCCAGATAAGCGCTGGCCAGCGAGGCGATATGCAGGAATTTATCAATCTGCGCCTGGGTAGGCGTAACCGGATGCTGTTCGGTGACGCACAGCGTGCCCAGAACAAATTCATCATGCGTCTTTAACGGCGACGCGGCATAAAAAATTACCGCGCCGGTTTGCGCCAGCGGATGATGATTAAAGCGGTGATCCTGCCGGGTGTCGGTACAAATAATCGATTCGCAGGCATACACCGAGTGCTGGCACATGGAGTCTTCCACCGGGATTTTCGTACCCGGCCAGGGAATATTCTGGGAGTACTTGATGTACTGATATTTCGGATCGAAGATCGTCACAAAACAGCCTGAAACCCCCATCACCGTACTCGCAAGGCGTGCAAACTCACCGAGGATCTGGTCGCGCGGTTTATCATCCCGGCGCAGGAGATCCAGTGTTGCGAGCTTTCTGGCTTCGTGTTGGCTAAGTCCTGAAAACATAGGTTGCTCCTGCACTCAGGGCCATCGTAGGGGACGCAGCAAAGGGTGCCATGCCCGTTCTTATAATCAGTTATTCACTATTCGCTAATGCAGAGATGTTCGTCTTTAATGATAAGAAATTTTGGCGTATTCGCCGGGTTTTAGCGGCGCATTTCTGACCGGCAATGCGTTTTTTAACGAGGAGTTTGTGATGGGTACACAAAGCGAAACAGCTCAACAGTCTTTTTCCTGCTCAGCCGATCGGGTCTATGCGGCATTAATTGACGTGCTGGGTAATGAAAAAATGACCATAAAATTTCAGGATGCCCGGCAACGTCAGGTGTTCGCGGGGACGGGCTGGTCAGCGTTTTCATGGGGCGAGGAGATCATTATCCAGATCCATGAAAACGATGCACAGCATACGGATGTGGTTATCGAATCGAAACCGGTAATGAAGATTAACTTCACCGCCGCACCGCGCAACAAAAGAAACATTGCGCGGATATTTGCCGGACTGGAAGCGCGTCTGGCGTAAGCGCTGCTTATCCGTTTACGCCATTGTCATGACGAGGGCTACCGTTACGCCTCGTTATCGTGAAGCTGCGTGACATACTCCCTGAGCATGGTGATTGCGTAGACCACGGCCTGCTGCAAAACCGTGACACTGTCACCTTCAAAGCGCTTAACAGCGGATTTAATGGTGTCGGCTTCCCCCCATGCAAACCATACGGTTCCGGCGGGTGTGCCGTCGGGCCCGCCGTCGGGACCAGCGTAACCGCTGATAGCGACGCCGATATCTTCGCCGGATTCAGCCAATGCGCCAGCCACCATTTCTTCCACCGTCTGTTGGCTAACGGCCGTATACCGGGCAAGGGTTTCTGGCCGCACGTTGATCAGCTTCCGCTTGGCGTCGTCATTGAACGTGATAAATCCGCAGCTATAAAAATCGGGTGTGTTTTCCGCCGCACACAGTGCCACGGCAAGCTGCCCGCCGGTACAGGATTCTGCTGTCGTCAGGCGTAATGTACGCGCACGTAATAATTTTCCCAGTTCATTGGCTTGATTAATTAATTCATCGTTATCCATTGCAGGCACTCTGTATTAGGGGTAGGGGATAATTGATATCTGTCCGTTCTTTTCAAGAATAGCAAACTTAATATCTTTGATATCGATTATTCCCTGATTGCAGCGGGCGGAGAGCATTACGTCATCAATACTGATATCGGTCATTTTCAGTTTTTTCTGATTCGGGATGCCGTCAGCCACTAAAATAACCGGGACACCATCAATCATGTTATCCACGCCGGGTACGTATTTTTTTAAAAGGCCAAAAAGAATATCGGCACATATCAGGGTGATAATCGTCAGGGATGCGCCGACCACCGAAAAATCATTCCCTAATAATGCCTGTTGCGTCGCCTCGCTAATTATTAGCACCAGGATTAAATCGAAATTGGTCATTTGCAGTAATGTCCGGCGACCGGCGATTTTAAAAACAACCAGCAACACCACATACATACTGACCGCTCTGAATACCGTCTCCATAACCGCCCCCTTATCAGGGAAGAATAAGCTGGCTGAACCGCAGTGAGGCGTCACCGGAATGCAGGACGTAAACGTGCTTACCGATTTTACGCGGCGTCACGCCCAGCCATACGGCAAAACGACCGTCCACCGCAGCGGGATGAAATTCCAGAATCAACTCGCCGTTGCGGCTGGACATACGCGATGCCACGGGATAGAGCGAGGTAATTTCATTGGCGTCCATCCATTCGCCGCCCAGCGTCAGGGTGATATTTTCCCCGTGGCGCGCCGTTTCGATTTTGATATTCATATCGCTGTCGATACGGCCCTGGCTTTCATATTCAACGGTTAACCTGTGGGTTGGATCGCTAATCCGGGCGGAACTTAATCGTCCGTCGGAAAATGCCCCCGCCAGGCCCATCATCACAATGATAACCAGCGCCATGCCGCCATACTTTTGCATGATATATTCAAAAGTCAGCCATTTAGCGCTTTCTTTTACCGGGAGTTTATTGTGAACGGATGCGGGTTTCGGCATAGGTCAACCTGTTCATTTTTTTAAAGGCGAATATCCGGGCCGGGTCTAACGCAACGCTTAATAAGTGTAGGTGAGTTTATCGGCTATTCCATTACCCGTAGAGGAGCGTAAACGCAGCGGTAAATCTCCACCGCGACCGCAGAGAATAATCCTGAAAGTCGGGAATACAGGGTTTTACGTCTGCACGACGCCGGGAATATGCCAGGCTTAAACGAGACAAAAAATAACGGGAGAACATGATGAAAGCGATCCACGGAATTCTTTTCATGACGTTAATCGGTTTCGGTGCTCAGGCAGAGCAGGAGAAGGTGCTCAAACAGGATGAAGCGCCGCCGCCAGCTCACGAGCAAACCGACGGGTATCGCGGCATCGAGGATGCGCGCATTATGACCGTTAAACAGGCGCTGACAATGCATCAGGGCGCGTCGGTTTCTCTGCGTGGCAACCTGATTCAGGAAACCGGTAAGGATAAATATTTACTGCGTGATAAAACCGGTGAAGTCGAGGTATTAATTCCTGAGAAAGTCGCGGGAGACCGTCAGGTCAGCCCCGACCATCTGATGAGCGTCAGCGGCACGCTGGAGAAGAAGGGCGATAATGTGCACGTTGTCGCGCGCCGTTTTCTGAAAGAGTAATTTTCGCGGCCTGTCGTTCTGGCAGGCCGTTTACGCTGAACCGCGTTGCAGTAACGACCAGGGAAGCATCTCGTAAACCGGCGTCATCGCCGGATTTTCAATGCGCTCAAGCAGCAGTTGCACACTGCGTACCCCAAGCTGGTGGATAGGCTGGGCGATGGTCGTCAAAGGCGGTGTCGTAATCTCACCGAAGGGAATGCCGTCAAAACCCACGATGGCCAAATCCTCAGGCACCCTTAGTCCTTGCTGATGCGCCAACGCCAGCGCGCCACCCGCCAGCGAATCCGAAATAGCAAACACCGCGTCCGGTTTTTCCGGCTGCGCCAGCAATTGAGCCATTGCCTGAATCCCGGCCTGATACTCCAGTCCCTCGGTATAGACCACGTTCTGCCAGCGTCCCGCGCAGGCCTCCCGGTAACCCGCCTCCCGCTGGGATGCGTACAAATAGCGTACATCCCCGTTGATCATGGCAATGCGCTGATAACCCTGTTCCACCAGATAATCCACGGCCGCTTTAGCGGCAAGCCGGTTGTCGATGGTCACCGAAGAGGCGTTATAACCGGGATCGCCTTCGCCGCACTGCACCCACGGCGAATCGCCAATCAGTGTGGTTAGCCCGGGCAAACAGCTGATGGCGTCCATCGTAATGACCCCGTCCACCACTTTGCCGCTTAGCAGCCGCAAGTAAGCCGATTCGCGGTTCAGGCGCGACTCCGAATTACACAGCAGGATGTGATAACCGTTTTTCTCCGCTTCCTCTTCAATGCCGCGCACCACGCCCGCACAAAAGGGGTTAAGGATGCTCGACACCAGCACCAGCAGCATCTGGCTTCGCGACGTGCGTAACTGGCGGGCCAGCAGGTTGGGCTGATAGTCGCAGGTGGCGATAGCAGCCAGCACTTTTTCCCGGGTAACGGGCTTCACGCCGGGATTGCCATTCAGTACCCGGGAAACAGTAGCGGTAGAGACCCCGGCGACACGCGCCACTTTATCGATCGACATGCTTATCCTTGAAATGTGAAGCGCCTTGCAGAATTGCGCCAATCATACCAAAAACCCGGTTCGCGAATTGGAGAAGCTTTCTGAAATCGATTACATTTTGATTCAGTATAACATGTAATCGATTACAAGGATGTTCCGGGCAGCACAACATTTCACTCAACCCTACTCTGGAGGATGCTATGTCTTCTCAATCCGCCGTCGGCGCACAGGTCACCGTCCATAAATGGGTGATCCCGCGCCTGTCACTCATGATGTTTTTAGAGTTTTTCGTCTGGGGGGCCTGGTACGTCACCTTAGGCATCGTGATGTCAAAGTACGGCCTGGGCGCGCTGATTGGCGATGCGTTCTCGACCGGGCCCATCGCGTCGATCCTCTCGCCGTTCCTGCTGGGGATGCTGGTTGACCGTTTCTTCGCATCGCAAAAAGTACTCGGCATTTTGCATCTGGTGGGGGCGGCGCTGCTGTGGTGGCTGCCGTCGCTGTTTGAAAGCGGGCAAAGCGGGCTGCTGTGGATCATCTTCGCCTATATGCTCTGCTATATGCCGACCATCGCGCTCAGCAACAACGTGGCGTTCCACAGCCTGAGCAACAGCGAGAAGGGCTTCCCGGTGGTGCGCGCCTTCGGCACGATCGGCTGGATTGTGGCCGGTCTGATCGTGGGGGCGACCGGTTTGTCTGACAGCACCGGTATTTTCACCCTGGCGGCTGTGGCGTCGGTGATCCTCGGGATTTACAGCTTTACGCTGCCGCATACGCCCGCGCCGGACCGCGGCAAACCGCTGTCGATGCGCGATCTGCTGTGTGCTGATGCGTTCGCACTGCTGAAACAGCGCCATTTCCTGGTCTTTATCATCTGCGCCACCCTGATCTCTATCCCGCTGGCGGCTTACTACGCCTACGCCGCGCCGTTTATTTCTGCCCTCGGTTTTGAAAACGTCAGTGGGGTAATGGCCTTTGGTCAGATGTCCGAATTGCTGTTTATGCTGCTGATCCCGTTCTTCTTCCGGGCGCTGGGTATCAAGATGATGCTGCTGATCGGCATGCTGGCGTGGTTCCTGCGCTATGCCATGTTTGCATTAAGCATTAATGAAGAAACCCGCTGGATGATCTATATCGGCATCATTCTGCACGGCGTCTGCTACGACTTCTTCTTTGTTATCGGCTTTATCTATACCGATAAAGTGGCGGGCAACAAAGTTAAAGGTCAGGCTCAAAGTTTGCTGGTGCTGTTCACCTACGGGCTGGGAATGCTGATTGGCTCGCAAATCAGCGGCGCGGTATTTAACCGTTCCGTGACCGCCCAGGGGCCGGAAGCGCTGGCGCAGTGGCAGGACTTCTGGTGGCTGCCGGCAATCGCGGCGGTGATCATTTCCGCCATTTTCTTCTTCACCTTTAACTATCGCGAGGAGAAAAAGCATGGCTAACCCACTGCGCATTGTGGTGGTCGGTTGCGGCAACATGGGCAGCGCGCATGCGCTGGCCCTCGACGCCATGCCGGAATTCACCTTGTGCGGTCTGGTGGCGCGCGGCGCGTCGAATGCGCGGTTGCGGGAAAAACTGAGCGGCGATCCGGCGCTCTATACCACGCTGGATGAGGCACTGAACGTGGCCCGTCCCGATGCGGTTTGCATTGCCACCTGGCCCGACAGCCATGAACAACTGGCCCTCGACGCGCTTAATGCCGGATGCCATGTGTTTATTGAAAAGCCGCTTGCCACCACGGTAAGCGGCGCGCAACGGGTGGTGGACGCGGCAAAGCGCACCGGTAAAAAGGTGGTGGTGGGCTATATCCTGCGTCAGCATCCGGTGTGGCAGCGGTTTATCACGCTCAGCCATACGCTTGGTAAACCGCTGGTCATGCGCATGAATCTCAACCAGCAAAGCGCGGGCGAAGCGTGGCAAACCCATAAAGCGCTGATGCAGTCGCTGTCGCCGATTGTTGACTGCGGCGTGCACTATCTGGATGTGATGTGCCAGATGACCCGCAGCACGCCCGTCTCGGTAAGCGCGATCGGTGCGCGGCTCTCTGGCGACATACCCGCTCAGCAATATAACTATGGTCAGCTACAGGTACGTTTCAGCGACGGATCGGTGGGCTGGTACGAAGCGGGCTGGGGGCCGATGATGAGCCAGACGGCGTTTTTCGTCAAAGACGCCATCGGCCCTGACGGCTCGGTCTCCATCGTGGCGCGGGAAGCGGGCGGCGAAGGGCAGTCAGCGAACGTTGAGGCCCATACCCGCACGGAGTCCCTGCGTGTGCATCATGCGAAACTGGACGAACAGGGCCAGTTTATTCACGCCGATGAATGGATCGAGACCGACGACGAGCCCGATCACTACGCGCTGTGCCGCCGTGAACAGCAGTTTTTTGCCGACGCCATCGCCAGCGATGCCGCGCTGGATACCCATTTGCAACAGGCCACTGACAGCCTGGCGGTGGTTCTGGCGGCGGATCGTGCGGTGCGCGAACAGCGAACGGTATTAATCAAGGAGATGTATCCATGAAAACCCTGAAAGGGCCATCCCTTTTTCTTTCACAATTTATTGGCGATGCACCGCCGTTTAACTGGCTGGAAACCCTGGCCGCCTGGGCGTCGGGCCTGGGGTATAAAGCGGTGCAACTGCCGACCCATTTGCCGCATATTTTTGATCTCGACCAGGCGGCGGCCAGTCAGACCTATTGTGATGAGGTGCGAGGCAAACTGGCGGACGTCGGGCTTGGGATCAGCGAACTGTCCACCCATTTGCAGGGCCAACTGGTGGCGGTGCACCCGGCCTATGAACTGGCGTTTGCCGGATTCGCGCCCGACGCGTTGCGTCACGATCGCGCCGGACGTCAGCAGTGGGCGGTTCAACAGCTGATGAATGCCGCCGCCGCGTCGCAACGGTTGGGATTAAAAGCCCATGCCACGTTTTCCGGCGCGCTGGCCTGGCCCTATTTCTATCCGTGGCCGCCGCGCAATGTCGCCCTGATTGATGAGGCGTTCACAGAACTGGCGAGGCGCTGGACACCGATCCTCAATCGTTTTGACGAGGAGGGCGTGGACCTCTGCTATGAACTGCATCCCGGAGAAGACCTGCACGATGGCGCAACCTTCGGGCGCTTTCTGGAACTCACCGGCGACCACCCGCGCTGCAACATCCTGTTCGACCCCAGTCATATGGTGTTGCAACAGATGGATTATCTGGGGTTTATCGATTACTGGCATGAGCGCATCCGTGCTTTCCACGTTAAAGACGCGGAATTCACCCCCAGCGCCCAAAGTGGCGTCTATGGCGGCTATCAGGCCTGGATCGACCGTCCTGGCCGCTTCCGTTCGCTGGGTGACGGGCAGGTTAATTTCAAAGGCATCTTCAGCAAACTGGCGCAGTACGACTATGACGGCTGGGCGACGCTGGAATGGGAATGTTGCCTGAAAAACGGCGAAACCGGCGCCCGTGAAGGGGCTAAATTTATTACCGATCATATTATTCATGTGGCCGACCATGCGTTTGACGACTTCGCGTTGCGCAGCAGCGAACGTTCGGCGATCCGTCAGATGCTGGGTTTAACGGAGGGCTCATGACGCGTCGATTGCGATTAGGCATGGTGGGCGGCGGTGAAGGCGCATTTATCGGCGCGGTTCACCGCATTGCAGCCCGTCTGGACGATCAGTTTGAACTGGTGGCCGGGGCGTTTTCTTCCCGCCCGGAGGTGGCGGCCCGTTCCGGCGATGCGCTGTTTATCGCGCCGGACCGATGCTATGCCAGCTGGCAGGAGATGGCGGAGCGGGAAGCGTCGCGTGATGACGGTATCGATGTGGTATCCATCGTCACGCCCAATCATTTGCACGTGCCGGTGGCGCAGGCGTTTCTGGCGCAGGGTATTCATGTGATTTGCGACAAACCGCTCGGCGTCAGCCTTGAGGAAGGCTATGCGCTGGCGCGTCAGGTGCGCGACAGCGGTTGCCGGTTTATCCTCACCCATAATTACAGCGCCTTGCCGATGGTGCGCGAAGCCCGGGCCAGAGTGGCGGCAGGTGAACTGGGGGAGATCCGGCGAATCGAGGTGGAATACCTGCAAGGCTGGCTCAGCGAACGGCTGGAAATCACCGATAACAAACAGGCCCGCTGGCGCGGCGATCCATTGCTTGCCGGTGCCGGGGCCATTGGCGATATCGGCACCCACGCGTGGCAACTGGCAACATTTGTGAGCGGTATGGAGCCGGTTTCTCTGCGTGGCGAACTGCTGACGCGCGTTGAGGGACGGCGGCTGGATGATGAAGTGTCGGCTGATATGCGCTACGCCAACGGTGCGCACGGACGGTTGCTGGCAAGCCAGGTGGCAGCGGGGTATCTCAACGATTTGCGGCTGCGTATTATCGGCAGCCGCGCCAGCCTGAGCTTCCACCAACAGCAACCTGAGCAGTTAATCATCCATCCGCAGGGCGCAAATAGTTACACTGTCACGCGTAATGGTCCGGATAATAAGGACGCTACCCGTGCGCTGTGCCGAACGCCCGCCGGGCACCCGGAAGGGTATCTGGAGGGCTTTGCGCAAATTTATCGCGAAGCCGCCCAGGTGATCCGTGGCGAAAGCGATGCGCCATTATTGCCGGGTATCGAAGCCGGTATTGCCGGGATGAAATTTATCGAAACGGTGAAGGCCAGTAGCGCCCGTGGAGGGGAATGGCTGGCGTGGTGACACGCGTTGATAAGGCGAACCCCGGTTAACGCCGGGGTTCGCCCTGACGGCATTATTCGGAACGAAGTAAATTGCTTAGTTGCTGCCACAGCGCGTCCGCGCTGGCCTGATAGCCTTCCGGCGTCAGATGCACCCGGTCATTTTTTGCCAGGCCGCGAGCCGCCCAGTTATCGATGCTACAGGCACCGCCCATAAAACCGTACCAGTTCCAGAACAGGACGTGTTCCTGGCGGGCCACATCGCGTTGCGTGGCGATGACCGCAGCGAGATTTGCCGGTTCTCTGTCCGCACAGCGGGACGCCTGTTTATGCATGATGCTGCTGCCCGGTCCAACCAGCATAATGACGCTTTCCGGTAACTGATTGCGCAGTGCCCTGATCTGTTCAGTTAACAACGCCCGATATGCGGCAATATCCAGATCGTTATTAAACGCCTCGTTGGTGCCATAAGCCAGGATCACCATATCCGGTTGTAATTGGGCCAGCGTGTCGCGCCAGGTCGCCTGCCATTTATTCAGCATCGATAGTTGTGCGCCGTTGATCCCGGCTGCCGACAGCACCATGCCGCCGCCAGGGCGCGTCAGCATCCACCCGGCCAGCTCAGCCTGCCCCTGGGGGGCAAGGGAGAAACTTACCGGCGAGGCAACCCGCCATGCGGGCGAGAAACGCCATTCACCCTGCGTGGACGATAAAGGATGGGCAACATTTTGCAGGGTCAGTTGACCATCGCCGCTCGCGCGATACAGCGCCTGGATCTGCAACGGGCCTTGTCCGTCGCTGACTTGAATCGCGGCCTGATTACCGTCGCGGGTCGGTAGTGCGATATTTCCGCCCAGCGTGAACGGCTGCCCGCTGGTTTTACGGCTGGTGATCACCGACCAGCCGCTGTCACGGGTAAAACGCACGCTGGCGTAACGGTTGCCCGGGATCGCCAGTGGGCTGATAAACCCCACGCCGCCGTCGCCGTATTGTTGCTGGAAATGTTCACGCAGTGCGCCACTCATCAAATCTGCCGCGGTATGGGAATCCCCTAACTGAAAAATGTGAATTTTCCGGTCGCGGCTTTGCGCCAGTTTGGTTTTAAAGGCGCTCAGCGCCGGATCGCCATAGTCCACCAGCTCACCCCGATTTTCGGCGGTGAAGGGCGCTGTCTTCACCGGCGTTTTTACCGGTTCAACACAGCTCGACATCAGCCAGCACAGCGAGACCACGCTAAGGTACTTAGTTATTTTCATGAACCACCACCTGAATTGAAGCCAGAATTCGTTCAGCAATCATTTTTTGTCCCTGAGGCGTAAAGTGCGTGCCATCGCCGCTACGCAGGCGCAGACGGTGGCCGTCAATATCGCGGTAGTCATCATATTGTGTGTCGCTATAGCCCAGGATGCTGTTGCCAGAGAGATAAATGCAGTGCGCGGTTTCGGCTTCCGAGGCATATAACGTCCTGAGATAAGCCATGCCGCTGTTTAACTCACTGCGCCGCATATTGGGCGGTGAAATCCAGATCACCGCCACATGATGCTGCTTCGCTTCATCAATAATGCTGCGAATTCGACTGCGGTAACTCGTTTCCCATTCCTGAGACCGGAACGTCAGCCACTGACCACGTTGCTCGCCCGGCATCGCCCACGGGTCGTTGGGGCCGAGAAACACCACCATCACGCCAATATTGTCAGGTTTGTCCAGCGCCTCTTTAACGGCCTTCGGCCAGTTAAAGGCGGAAGGATAGGCGAGCCCCGTGCTGCGCTTGCTCAGGTTAATGCTGCGCACCTGATAACGTTCGTTAAGCATTTTCATCGCATGAGGCGCGACGCCTTCCATCATTGAATCGCCGATAAACAAGACGCGTTGGTTCTGGTTAAGCGTGGCGGTATGGATTGTTTCGTCAGTGGGCGCGGAGGCGCTGACCGCCGCGGGCGATCCCGGGCCAGCCATCATCAGGGGTAATTTGCCGGTGAGTGGCGGCCAGGGCGGCGGCGCTGCCGGTACAACCGCTTCCTGTTCCGGCGCTTCGGTAAATGATGCGACAAAAGCCTCTTTTGCGCTCAGGGAAGCCCGCATTAATGCATCGCCCTTGGTCCAGCCGGTTAAAGAGAGTTGCGACCAGGGGCAAGGTTCGTGATAGGTGAGCTGCCACCAGGTCGCGAGGGAATGTTGATAAAACCACACCAGCGCGAGGGCGCTTAACAGCAGAATGTAGAACGACCGGAAAACGTTGACCAGATTGGTCAGGTAATCAGAACGCGGCATAAATCACTCCCGGGATCCCGGCTGGGGCAAAGAAAAAGGCGACAGCGAGCGTGACGCCAACCGGAACCGGCATCCAGTACCATTCGAGATCGCGACAGGCCGTTGCCAGCCGCGTTCTTAACGCGATCAGCGCGGGATAAAAAATCAGCACGGCATTGAAAAGAATAAAAGGGAGGTTAAGCGTCCAGTCGGTAATATGGCTGATGTGGGTTATTATGACCCATGCCGTATTCCAGTCCGCCGCGCGGAAAAATACCCAGGTAAAGCAGATAAAATGAAAGGTGATAATACGACCCACCGTGCGGGAGAACAGGGTCGATGTTTTAAATGGCGAGAGCTTTTTTATTCCTTTATAAACAATCAGCCCCAGACCATGAAGCATGCCCCAGACAATAAAATTATATCCCGCGCCATGCCAGATCCCCGATAATGTCATGGCCGCGAACAGGTTAAATTGCGCCCGCAACCAGCCACAGCGATTCCCGCCAAGCGGAATATAAATATAATCCTTAATAAATTCTGACAGGCTAATATGCCAGCGCTTCCAGAAATTTTCCGGGTTGGAGGCAACATAAGGATGATCAAAATTTCGGGCAATCTGGATACCCAGCAACAGGGATATTGCCGTCACAAGATGGGTATAGCCGGAGAAATTAAAATAGATGTGCCATGCCCATGCATATACCGCAATAAGGTTGGTCGTGCTGTCATAATCCTGCGGCGCGCTAAAGACACTGGACACATAATTCTCATCCAACACCGCGCTGAGGAAAAATATCTTGATAATCGCTAAGGTGATTAACAGGAACGCACGTTTCTTTTCCCGTAAGCTGCGTGGCAGAGCGTTCGCCAGCTGAGGCAGAAGCTGCGTGGCGCGGTTGATGGGACCGGCGACCAGCGTCGGGAAGAAGCTCATATAGAGCAGGGCGTCTAAAAGAGCGGGCGGTTCGATTTGCTTTTTGGCGACAGACACAACGTAGCTGACAGAATTAAAAAGATAAAAGGAGAGCCCCAGCGGCATCAAAATGTTCAGGACGGGTAAGTCGACGGGTAAAATAAGCGCTTCGCGGATGGCACCGTAATATTTAAATATCACGAACATCGCCACCACCAGCAACCAGGTTAATGCGATGGCCCCTTTGCCGGGTAACCCCCTGTTTGCGGATAAAGCTATCCCATGGATAACCAGACTCCACACCAGAAGAATGCTGGCAAAGAGGGGCGATGCCTGGCATACAAAAATATAACTACTGCATAACAATAATAAATTTTGCAAGCGGGGCCAGGGTGAAATAAGCCAATATCCGAAAAATAACGTCAAAAAAAAGAGAATAAACTCGGGTGAGAAAAGATTCATTGTTCATCCATGAGAGGTCAGCGTCGCGCCGTGAAATACTACGCTTGTGGGAATTGACCGGTCAATGGATGCGGGGAGGCTAAACAGAAAATAACTATTTCCAAATCATAATTAATAGAATAATTAAATATGTTGCTTGTTGTTATATTTTATATTTATGCGTATGGCGAAACCGGTGACTAAAAAGCCGCACTTTGATGCGAAACGGGCTGACAATCTGCCAGCCCGTCATTGCGGTTAATACGATAATGTGGACACGATTTCCACCAGCGCCTGCTTATCCTGGGCGGTAACCGCCTGCGGATGCTGATAGCCCTGATTGCCCCGTGCCAGATGGTACAGCGTGACCAGCCAGTCATAGACATAGCCCGTCGCGGCATGCGCCGGTTGTTCGCTGAGTTTGGTCAGACGGGTATTGCAGCCTGGCTGCGGCGCAAAAACCGGCTGTCCGGCGTTGACCCGGCTGGCGGGACGCGCCTCGACCGGTAAATCATTTACCCCAAGCCAGGTGATGAAATTGCCTAATCCGGCGTACAGCAGCGCACCGCAAACGCCTTCTTCTCCGGCAATTTTTTCCAGTTGAGCATCGAGCTTCAGGCGATAGCTCGCCACGATCAGCGTTTCGCCCAGCCAGACCAGTACCGAAGGTTCGAGATCCAGCAGACGCGCCTGCTCCGGCTGTTGGCTCCACTGGCGTACATGGTTGATCCAGAGCTGGTGGGTACGCGTCGCGAGCGAACCCTGATCGGTGCCTGATTGCTCGCTGGCGATCAGCGGCTCGGCGAACAAATCGATATGCTGGTCAAACAACCCCTGTGCGCGGGTAACCGGCGCGGCATCCGGGCTGTCACACAGTGCCTGCAAGGTGGCGACCGACGGCAGCAGTGCCGCCAGAATATCGCCGTGGCGTGACGCCTGGCGTTGCAGGGCGCGAATGGAGGGCTCCGCTTCCGCCGCTGCGGCATTGTCACTGTGGTAATGTGCGAACGTTTCCACCAGCGTCTGACGTAGCCGCTGTTGCTGAACCGCATGACGCTTCGTCCGGCGCGTCATACTCAGCGCTTCGGATAACCATTCCAACAGGCGCGGCAGGCTGCGGCTGTCCAGTGCCTGAAGTGTGCCCCAGCGCTGGCCCGGCTTGCCCAGCAAACGCTGTACGCCGTCATCCAGATGTTGTTCGCCGCTAAAACGTCCGTCGCCAGGCGTGATGGCCCAGACCAGGCCCGGCAGCGTGTCTTCCTGGACCGGGTGCGTGTCGTCCACCCAGCGCAGTAGCGTGCGGGCAACGGAAGGCGTGGAAATGCGGTCAGGGGTTGCGCCGCAAATTACCAGTAAATCAATACCGGCCTGTTGACGGTAGCGTTCGAGAAGAAAAGCGCGCTTGGTTTGCCATAGCGGCGCGGCAGCGCTACAGGCGGGGGCAGGCACATCCAGCAGATCCACATCGCCCAGCGCACACGGATTCTCCAGCGGCAGCACCAGTTCAGCACACAACAGCGCCAGCTGGCTGACCGATACGCTCAGCGCCGGTTGCAGCGTGTCGCCGTCAATGGCGCAGACCAGCACATCGCGTGCCGTCGTGCCTTCCTGATGTTCGCACAACAGGAAACCCTCTTCCGGCAGGGAAAAATTGTCCACCAGCAGGCTGAGCGGCGCGGCGATATGCGCGTGATGGCCGAGCAGTTGCAGGGTTTCCGCCAGGGCGAACCACTGGGCGGTTAACTCGCGCTGATCGCCCCACAGCAGAGCATAAAGCTGGCTGCGTTCGCTGAGGCTAAGATGCGGGATCAGCGTGGCGAACCGGTGCCAGGTGTCCATTTGTACCGTACGGGCGCGTGCGCCGACGCGTCGGGTAAACCCGTCGACAATCGTCGCCAGGCTGGCGGTGGTGATCGCGCCATCGGCCATCGGCTGGCGTAACGGCTGAAGTTCATCAAGCCGCTTGCGCAGCAGCGCGTCATCCAGACCACGCGGATGGGGCTGTTGGTGGTAGTGCGCAATAAACAGCGTCACCAGCTCCGCTTCGCTGAACAGGCGTAACGTCAGCGGAAAGGCGTCGCTGATCGCCGGGCGGGAGGTAAAACGCAGCGCCATGGCCGTGGCGTTATGACCCGGGTTGATGTGCGCCAGATAATCAAGATGTTTGCCCGGCGTAACCGGTAATCGGCCCTGTTCACTGCCGCACAGGGCGCTTAATAAAAAGGCTTTGCTGGCCTGGCCCGCGCCGCACAGCGCGAGCGTACGCGGGGCTGCGGCCTGGTCTTGTAACGCCTGTGCTTTGGCGTTTACGCGGGCAAGGGCGAGTTGAAGCGCGCTGGCCTGCGCATCCAACAGCGCCGAACGCTTACGCGCCTGCGCCAGCCAGTTTTCCAGCGCCGGAAGGGAGGAAGTTACAGACATTTCAGGTACACACTCCCGCTATCAATCCAGTAATGGCTGCCGCTGCTGCGACGGTCCGCCAGGGTATTCAGTTTAAACGTCAGTTGCTCAACCGGCACTTTGGTCCCATCGGAAAGCCAGGCTTCCGCGAGGGTAAAACCTTCCGGCGCACGGGATTTTTCGCCGTTCAGCGCCAGCCGCACATTCAGCACGCCGTCGCCAGCGATGGCTTTGGCGAGCGAGGTGGCATTCACCGCCACGGTATACAGCGGCGTGGCGGGCCAGCGTCCGTTGTCTAACTGACGGAACCCGAGGGTCACGTTGCCGCGTAGCGGAAAGTACAGTTTAGCGTTGAGCTTTTCGCCAGGATTATCCAGGTTGATATCGCGATACCAGATATTTTCGTCGCGCAGAATATTACTTTCGTTATCCAGCACCCCAAGGTAACGCACCGTGGAATAGGCGCCGATATCCGCCGCTTTGAAGTTAAAGCGCGGCAGGCGTAAATCCAGGGCGAGGGCGCAGAGCATCGCGCCGACGGCGGCGGTGGATTTAGGATTACCCACGCGGCCTTGCTTGCTGAACGGATACCATTCATGCACTTCATATTTTTCCAGCCACACCATGCGGCTGACCGGCACCGGTTGCAGGTGGCGGATCAGCGCCTGTACGCCCGGTAAACAGCCCGGCCGTCCGGTGACCAGCAACACGTCACAACGGTAATGGGAAATCACTTCGCACAGCGCATGCAACGGCGCGCAGAGCGAGAATTTACCGGCAAACATTTGTTCCTGAAGTTCGCTGAAACGGATCTGCAGCGGCGCGGCGAACAGATCGTAAGCGCTGGCGTCGGCAGGCAGTGCCAGCGCGATGGCCTGATTCAGGTAGTTCATCACGTTGACGCTCGGCTGCCGGGTCAGCAGATCCCCGACGCTGGCGTAGAGCCCTGCCATTTCATCGGCCGGGTCGCTTTCCTCCCAGGCCTGTAAAATCGCATGGCCCAGCGGCATCAACAGTTGCAGGGTGGTTTGCTGGCGCAAAATCGCCTGAGTGTCCATGCGGCCGGAATCGCCAAACAGCGTGCCCAGCAGCGCGGAGGCATCCGCCACGCCCGCTTTTTGCAGATCCACCTGAAGCGCAGGCAGAACGCAGCGCTGAATGATATCCAGCAGCAGGTCGTCCCCGGCGACTTTAAACCCTTCGCGGAAGAGCAGGTTCGGAGAAATTTTGACGTTGCTGCCAACGCCGTCATCAAGGCTGTAACGGGTAATCGCCATATCGGTGGTGCCGCCGCCGATATCAATCGACGCGACGCGCAGGGTACGGCCCGGCGCTTCGCCTGGTTCAGGCTGGCGGTCGTTGCGGGCGAAGCTTTTAAAACAGGCTTCCGTCTGGCCGCGAAAATGCACCATCGCTTCGTTATACAACCACACCAGTTGCCCGCAACTGGCTTCGTCCCACTCCATATGAATATGCGGAACCGGAATGCGGCTCTGACGCTTACCCTGAGCGGTTTCAAAATCTTCATCCTGCGGATGCCAGCCCAGCGCTTTCCAGACCAGCGCGATAGCTTCCTGCATGCGGCGGCGGAAAATCTCCCGCTCCTGGCCCGGCATGGCGGATGGCAGCGTCAGGATCAGGTTGCGCAGTTGACGCGGCGAGTTACTGAATCCCATACGCTGACGGCTGGCGACGCTGTTGATTTGCACCAGCGCCTGCGCCAGCAGTTCGCAGAGCATTTGGGTCATCAGCGAACTGCGGCTGTACTGCGGCGAAAACACCGGCAGGCGTTCGTCGGCAGGGAGCTTCCACAGCGGCTCGCCTTCATCGTTCATCAGATTCATCAACGGCCAGGCGGTAGCCAGCGGTTCACGCTGGGTTTTCGGCGTCAGTAAACTAAAGCGCCAGGCCTGGCTGGACGGGGTTTCATCCCACAGATAGCGACGCGGACTGGAGATCCCACTGTGGCCTTCACTGCCGAGGCGTTCAGTCGCCAGCTTACGGGCTTCGTCGCCGACCCGGACGATGGAAGGCCAGACGAAGGCGTCCTCGCGGCCGCTTTCAACCGAATAATGCTGTTTGCCGAAGCGCGCCTGAGAGAACTCAAGACGGCTGGTGAACAGCGGCGAGTTGAGAAACTGGGGTTCGCTCAGCGAACGCACCTGCAACTCCATGGTCTGGCGCAGGCCGTCATTGGCTTCGCCGTGATCTTCAATGATCACCCCACAGGTATGGGTATTGCCCACATCCAGAATCAGGTCGACCTGAATTGCGCTGGTAATCAGCGTTTCGGTCACTATTTTGATTTCCGGCACATGGAGCTGTTCGCCCAACATGGTGAGCAGGTTGAGCCAGTGCGCCTGATACTCGAAGTTTTTCATCGCCCTGATGGTGTCGCCCTGGGTGCGGTTTTCATGCGTCGTCAGATACTGGCTGAAGCTTTCACGCAGCCAGCCGTCAACCCAGGTGTGATCGAGAAAATCGCCGACTTCATCGTCACGCCAGGCGAGTGCGAAACGGCTGCCGTTGCGGACGTCGTATTGCGATGGCGCCAGCAGCGAAGCGGTGTCGTCGTCGCTGAGATGGGTATCAAAAGCGAACGTTACGCGGTGGGTATTCCCGGCGCTGTCGGGCTCATCAAGGCGGCGGATCTGCACCCGCGCCCAGTTATCCGGCCCGGTGGTAAAGGTGCGCGGCGGGTTAAAACGCAACACCGGCACCGGCAGCCAGACGCCGTCCAGTACGCTCAGCGAGTAACTCAGCAGATGGGCGCTTTCCGGTTTCACCACCTCCGCCGTACCGCCGTCGCGGGCGGGCAGGGCGAATTTATCGCTGGCGGCGAGATAGTCGAGACGCAGCAGCGGACCGTTGGCGGTTTTACGCACGAAGCGCCCGCCGTGGAGGGGCTCTTGCGGCGTCAAACCAAAGTCGAGGAACTGGATGCCGCTGTTTTCAATCAGGGCTACGTTTTGTTGGTAATCGCACAGGTTTGCCAGCATAGGATCAGGCGCTCGCTTTCTTAAACGTCAAAGGAAGCAGGGTTTTTTCGTCGTAGCGTGCGGTGCACTGCGCGACGCTTCCCTCTCCCGCTTTACAGGAAATTTCCGGCAGCGGGTAACGCGAACCGTCAGAGCAGCGCGCATTACCGCGGGTTTTAATCATCAGCTCGCCATTGCTGTGCAGGCCGGAAAAGACTTCGGCCCTGCAGACAACATTATCGCCCTGGGTGACGCGTACGCTGCCTTTGTTGTTTTTGATGTCATAACGCAGCGACGGCGGTTTGCCGGTAACGGGATCGCGGGACGCCACCTGGGCCCGCCAGCTTCCGTTGAGAAAACGGGTCGAGCCGATTTTCACCTGCCCGGCATCCATTATCATAGCATTCCGGGTCTCTTCGGCAGGCGCAGACGCGGGCTGCGGGGCGACAGCCGGTTCGGGTTGGGTGATGCTTGCCTGCACCAGCGGCAACGCCGGGGCTTCCACCAGCGGCGCCGGTTTCACTTCTGCGGCGACAGGCGCAGGGGCTTCCAGCGCCCGCACTACCGCGATTTTGTCTGCGGCAACAGCCGGGGCAACCTGATTTTGCTGGCTGTACCAGAATGCCGGGACGGCGACGGCGGCGATTACCGCAGCGGCGACCGGCAGCAGCCAGAGAACATTGCGGCGACGCGGCGCAGGGGTGGCCGCTGGCGTCGGCGCAGGTGGAACCACGGGCGCAGGTTCGCTGACTTCTTCAACTGGCGGTGTTGGTGTCGGCAGCGTCGGTTCGGGGGCAGCCATTAACAGCGGGGCGTCCGGCTCGCTCATTTGCGGTTTGATGATCGGCGCAGGAGGCTCTTCTTCCGGCACGGCCTCGATGGTCGGCGGGGTAGGTTCAACCTCGTTCAGACAGGCCAGCAGATCGTCACGCAGGCCTTCATGAATGCTCACGAAGCCCCAGAATGTGATCACCGGTTTGCCGTCCACCACCCAGACATGGTTAGCGGCCGGGAACTGAAGCGCTTTTTCCAGCAGCGCACCGAAGTGGGCCAGCGCGGTTTTATCACTCTGGCGGCAACGCTGGCTTAATGCGCTGGCGCTGGCGAAGGCGCTCTCAAGCAGGCGGCGCGCCTGTTTTCGCTGGGTGTCGCTGGCGGCAAGCCAGCTGGTCGCTTTGCCTTCCATCGGCGCATACCAGTCAACGCGATCGCCATCATCATTACGTTGCGGAATTGCCAGATACTCCACCAGCGGCTGCTTGCGCAGACGCAGGGTTTCACGAATTTGCAGCGCTGAATCAAATACGGATTGCCCGTTGTCGCCGACAGACTGGAAGTCATCCAGATTTCCGCTGCGTAAGAGTGTTTTTGCCACGTGTTATTCCTGCCCATCTTCTTTTACGCATTTACTTTACCGCGCCCGCCTGCAAGCAAACGGTGGAAGAAGCGGTAAAACGTATTAATTATCGGGGCATTGACCCGCCGGAGGTAAAGGGTCTGGTTTGTGCTGTGCGGGCGCGCTAAGCTTTAACAAAACCACATAAAGGAGGGGCAATGTCTCATCTGGATGAAGTGATTAAGCGCGTTGACGCGACCATTGCGCAGGACGTGATTGCGCCGATGAATGAATTACTGATTGAACTGAGCGATGACGCGCAGTTAAGCCGGGAGGAACGTTATCAGCAACAGCAGCGGTTGCGTACCGCCATCGCGCATCATGGACACCATCATGCCCAGGCGCGCGAAAAAGCGAAGAAGGCGCGGATAGAGCAGCTCACCCGCGGCGGCACGATCCTGTAATCGTTAAAACTGCCTGCGCGCGACCAGCCAGGCACCCACAACCAGTAAAATCGCGCCAATCCCCGGCCCGATCAGCGCCCGTACCGACACACCGTGGCTACGGGCGATATCCATCACCAGACCGCCGATCAACTGGCTGGCGACCAGCACCGCGATGGTGGTCGCCGCGCCGACATGTTGATAGCCGTTGATGCTGGCGAACACGAAAAATGAACCCAGCAAGCCGGGGATAAGCGTCCACCAGCGTACGGTGGCGAACAGTTCCTGCACGCCGGCAAGGCCATTTTTGGTCAGCAGAATACCGGTGAACAGCACAATCCCTACCAGAGAATTCAGCAGCATCGCGATCAGGATGGTGGATGCGGACTGGGTGATCCGCACCATAATCATGTTTTGCACCACCAGCCCCATCCCTGCGGTGGTTAAAAACAGCAGGGTCCATGTGTTGTTCATGCTGGCAGGTCCGGTTCGCTGCGATCGTCGAGCTGTAACTGCATAAAGGTTAAATCCAGCCAGCGGCCAAATTTTGTGCCTACCTGCGCCATATTGGCGCTGATAGTGAAGCCAAGCTTATGATGCAGCGCGATGGACGCCGCGTTTTGCGATTCGATTCCCGCCACCATTACATGTTTGTGACAGGCGCGCGCCTCGTCAATCAGCGCCAGCATCAGTTTTTTCCCGATGCCTTTACCGTGGTGATCGGGGTGAACATAGACGGAGTGTTCAACGGTATGGCGGAAACCTTCGAATGCGCGCCAGTCGCCAAAAGAGGCGTAGCCGATAACGGTATTATTTTCTTCGGCCACCAGCACCGGATAACCCGCATTACCGCGCTGATAAAACCACGCAAGGCGATTTTCGGTATCGACGGTGCGATCGTTCCAGATGGCCGCAGTATGTAAAACGGCGTAGTTGTAAATCCCGGCGATAGCTTCACAGTCTTCAGCGCGGGCGTGACGAATTTGCATGGTTGAACCTCGGAGGGGTGTTCACTATATTGTTACGCTATGAATAATATAATCGACACCTTAAATCAACGTATCAGTGGCAGAATCCGCCTTGAGCGTGAATCCCGCGGCTGGTCGCTCAATGATCTGGCCCAACGCGCCGGGGTGTCCCGCGCGATGATCCATAAAATTGAACGCGGTGACAGCAGCCCGACGGCCACATCGCTGGCGCGGCTTGCTGGTGCATTCGGTATCAGTATGTCAACGCTGATCGCCCGTGCTGAAGCGCCGTCAGGACGGCTGTTGCGGTATGCCGATCAGCCGCTCTGGCGCGACCCGCAAAGCCACTATCTGCGCCGCCATATTTCGCCGCGCAGCGATGTGCCGCTTGATTTGGTGCAGGTGGAATTACCGCCCGGCAGTAATATCCCGATGCCCGCTTCGGCATATGCGTTTACCCATCAGTTAATCTGGCTCCAGCAGGGCGAACTTATTTTTTTAGAGGGCGATGTGCGCCACGAAATGCATCCCGGGGACTGTCTTGAGCTGGGGCCGCCTAATGATTGTCACTTTATTAATGAAAGTGCGCACCCGTGCATCTACTTAGTCGTGCTTCTCAATAAAAATTCGATTAGCATTCCTTAACGATTTTTCTGGCATCTTGCATAAATATCGCTATTTTCTTTAAGTGCACCTGCCGACTATAAGGCTATTCTTATTTTTAGCCCGGAAAAACGGTGCCTGAAGGGCAGTAACAGCATATCGACATCATAGAGTGAGGCAGGATATACCATGCTTGATCTGGAAAGGGCGCAACGGATGAGTTTAACCACGCAAGTGGAAGTGAGATTAAAGAATGCGTTGATCATTGGTAGTTTGAAGCTTGGTTCGCGACTCGTAACAAAAGACCTTGCAGAGCAGTTGGGCACCAGTATTACGCCGGTGCGTGAAGCGCTGTTAAGGCTTGTTTCAGCAGGGGCGTTGGTCGCCACGCCCGCTCAGGCATTTTTAGTGCCTGAGATCAGCGAAGAATGCTTTATGGAGATAAATCTGGTTCGTAAGAATCTTGAAGGGCTAGCCGTCGAGAAGGCGCTGGAGAAAATGACTGCAGATGACGTCATCATGTTGCGCAATCTCTGGAATAAGTTTGATCAGGCCAAGCAAAGTGGTGAAGTTGAACAATCGATGGTGGCAAACCGCGTGTTTCGCTTTGAGCTCTACAAGCTCGCGCAAATGCCGACCCTGCACAATCTGATTGAGCAACTCTGGGTGCAGATCGGCCCGTGCTTTAATTTTTTGCATCCGCAACTGCCCAAAATGGAGCAGTGTCAGTACAACTATTATGAACTGATTGATGCGCTCGAATCCCGGGATCCTGAACGCTGCGTTAAAGCTGTTCATCAGGTCATCGACGATTCCAACTATCTTGTGAGTCGTTATTACTACAAATCGTTGAGTTAGCGATATTTCAACTAACGACAGCAATAATGCATATTTCCTCTCCAGCGCGAATGGCGCTTAACTGCGTTTTCGTAAAGCGCCGTTTTCACTGGAGGTCACAGGCAAATGTTCATTATCCGCATTGTTAGCCTTATCGGCCGCGCATTCCGCGCCGCCTTTATTCCCGCCCACACGCCGGAAAGCAAACTGACATCCGGACTCTTTATTCCCACCTGCCAGGGCTATGGCATGGATTTCAGCAACAGCGATCCTGCCTGGTTTCGCAGGCCAAATTACGTCGTGCCAGTGAATATAGAAGTGCCGCAGAATATGGAAGTGCTGAAGAATATAGAAACGCCGCCGGAATGAGCGGCATCCGAAAAGGGCCCTTACCGTTGCCTTAACAACAGGCGTTCCGGTTTGGGCCGCTTATACAGGGTTATTCGAAGCGGTAGCTGACCGACATACCTACGCCATAATTACGGCCTGGCGCCGGTTCGTAATACCGTCCATTGCTTTCGTTGACGATCACTGAGCCGACGTACCCTTTATCAAACAGATTATCTACCCGGCCAAACAGATCCAGCGCCCAGCGTTCATACAGGAACTTATAGCCGGTATTCAGGCCCGCCACGGTATAAGAGGGCGCTTTGGCGCTGTTCTCGTCGTCCGCCATGATATCGCCCATATAGTGCACATCCGCGCCCGCATACCAGCCCTGTTCCGGCTGATAGCCGAACGAGGCGTAGCCCATATTGCGCGCGATGCCGGGCATGCGGTTGCCGTTGCAGTCCGTCGCGCCACAGGCGTTGCTGCGGTAAGTGGCATCCAGCAAGGTCCAGGCCATCTTCAGCTTCCAGTCCCAGGCGAATTGCTGATCGAGCGAAAGCTCCAGACCCTGACGGCGGGTTTTGCCGGCGTTTTTGTACGTAGTGCGCCCGCCGCTACTGGCGTCCACCACGATTTCGTTATCGGTGTCGGTCTGGAACAGTGCCGCGCTGAACAGGCCGTTGCCGATACGGGTTTTACTGCCCAGTTCGACGGTGTCGCTGGTGGAGGGTTTTAGCGCCAGATTCAGGCCGTTTTGCCCGCCGGAGCGGTACGACAGCTCGTTAATGGTGGGCGTTTCGAAACCGCGTCCCGCAGAGAGATACACATTCCATGCGTCGGTGACTTTGTATTTCAACGCGCCCGCAGGCAGCCATTTGTGATAGCTGGCCTCGCCGCTGTCGTCGCCATTGGCGGCGGTGATGTAATGGTCGTTGGCGTCAAACCAGATTGAGCTGTAACGCACCCCGGCATCAAGGGACAGCGCGTCGCTGAGTTGCCAGCTTGACTGCAAATAGGGATCGAGATTCCACATCAGGTTGCGCTCGTCGCGGCGCTTATCGCCTTTGACGCCATACAGTGGCACGCCGTTGTCCAGCGTGAAGTTCTCGAAGCCTTTGCGGTTCTCGCTCATGTTTTCGTAGTTAAGCCCGACCGTGACGTCCACCGGTAGCGTCCACAGGGTGTCGCGGTGCGTCAGGCGGCTGTCGACCCCCTGATAATGGCGACTGAGATCGATAACGCCGCCCGGGTGCGTCGGATTACGCTGCGGCCCGGCGGGGATGGACTGATACTGCACGGTTTCACGCTGGCCCGCATAAGCCGTGATGCTCAGATCGTCGCTGGTGCTCAACGCTCGTTGATAATTCAGGCCCGCCTGGGTTTGACGGATGGTTTTGCGCGTATCGTACTGCTCGCCACGTGGCGACTGACGCGGATTGTCACGCCATTCGCTGTATGACAGGCCGCCGGGATCGTTGGCGCGAATATCCACGCTATTCAACAGCAGCGTCAGGGTGCTGACGTCGTCTATCCGCACGCCCAGTTTGGCGTTGGCGAGATTTTTCCGTGCGTCGCTGTGATCGCGAAAGCCGTGGGTGGTGAATCGGGTGGAAGAGACGGTGTAATTCACATCGCCAGGCTGGGTGCCGTCGCCTGTCGCACCGCTGGCTTTCAGACCGTAGCGCCAGGTGCCGAAGCTGCCGTAATAGCTGCTGGTTTCAATCGTCGGCGGCGCTTCGCCGGTTTCGGTTTTCACATCGATCACGCCGCCCGAGGCGTTGCCATACAGGGCGGAAAACGGCCCGCGCAGCACTTCCACACTCGCCACGCTGTTGAGATCGATGTTCGAGGTTTGCCCCTGGCCGTCCGGCATGGTGGCCGGAATGCCGTCCACATACAGGCGAATACCACGCACGCCGTAAGTGGAGCGCGACCCGAAGCCGCGAATCGACAGCTGCAAATCCTGCGCATAGTTCTGCCGGTTCAGGATCTGTAATCCCGGCACGCTGCCAAGATTTTCCGACAGATTAATCTGCGGCGCGGCATAACGCAGATCGTCACCGGTCACCACGCTGACTGCCGCTGGCGTTTCCAGTTCGGACACCGGACCGGGGGAGGCGGTTACCACCATGGTTTGTTCGTTATCTGCGGCACTGGCCGACAGAGGGGCAAAAATCGCCGGCAACAACATTACCGGTAAGGGGAATAACGCGCGAAAAATAATCATGCAAAAGACCAAATTAGAATAAATGCCACAGAATGTTAGGTTATTTGTAAATGCGTTGAAATTTTAACGGCACATATCGTTAACAATTGAAGTGTAGTGGGCAATTCGTAGGCAGTTACGCAAAATTGTTCCCTTTTTGTAAAAATAATGATTATTATTCTCATCAAAATAAGAGCCGTGAGACATCATGGCCGTTCAGGGAATGCAATGTGACGCCGCTATTTTTACCTAAAAAGGGAGTTGTTATGGAATTTCGTCATCTGTTCGCCCGCCGTGCGTTAACTGCCGCACTGTTGTTTGGCACGTCGTTCGCGACCTTCACCAGCCACGCCGCCGATGAACTGCTGCGTAAGCCCGTCGACAAAGGGGCGTACGAAATGGTCTACAGCCCGGCGGAACAGGCGCTGTATGTGGCTACCTCGCAGAGTCGCTCTATGGATAAGGGCGGCGTGGTGTATAAGCTCGATCCCGCTACGCTGGACGTGAAACAGCGCATTCATAACGATCTCAAACCGTTTGGCGCAGCCATCAATACCAAAACCGATACGCTGTGGGTGGGCAATACCGTGGACAGCGCGGTAACGGCGATTGACGCCAAAACCGGCGAAGTGAAAGGGCGTCTCGTGCTGGATAAGCGCAAACGTAGCGAGACGGTTAAGCCGATGCACACTCGCCAGTTGGCAGTGGATGAGGCAACCAATACCGTGTACGTCACCGGCCTTAGCGAAGACAGTGTGATTTGGGTGATCGATGGCGAAACCATGACCCTGCGCACGACGCTGACCGGCACCGGCAAATACAGCACCGGCCTGGCGGTGGATAGCGCCGCGAAACGCGTTTATACCACCAATGCCGATGGTGAACTGATCGCCTTCGATACCACCAACAACAAACAGGTGCTGCGCAAGAAACTGCTCGACGACGGCAAAGAGCATTTCTTCCTGAACATCAGCCTTGATCCGGCAAACCATCGCGCATTTATCACCGATTCCAGCCAGCCGCAGGTGCTGGCGGTAGATACCCGCGATGGCACTGTACTGGCGAAAATCGACGCCCCGGCGTCGCTGGCGGTACTGTTTAACCCGGCGCGTAACGAAGCCTATGTGACGCACCGTCAGGCCGGAACGGTCAGCGTGATTGACGCCAAAACGTACAAAGTGGTGAAAACCTTCGAGACGCCGGTTCACCCTAACAGCCTGGCGCTGTCCCCGGATGGCAAGACGCTGTACGTCAGCGTCAAGCAGCCTTCCAGCCGTAAGCAGGAAGCGACCAGCCCGGACGATATTATCCGTATCGCACTTTAAGCCGCACGGTGGGGCGCGTCCCCACCGTTACCCCGGCGGTCAATCCACAGCGCCCAGAGGAAAAACAGCCCGCATAGCAGCGCCGCCAGATAGGGCAAGCCGTGAGTGAAAGCGCTCATGGCAATACCGCCCAGGCTTGGGCCGATCAGCGCGCCAACGCCCCACATGATCGACATCGCCGCGTACACGCCAGCCAGGTGGCTGCCGGTCCAGCGCGATCCCACCTGAGTGATAATCAGGGTATAAATCGCCACAAACACGCCACCCCAGAAAAACATCAGCAGCCACGCCAGCAGCGGCACATTCAGCGCCAGCGGCCACAGCAATGCCCCAATCGTCGACAGCGCGGCACAGGCCAGCAGCAATTTATGGCGATCGTACTTGTCCGCCAGCCAGCCCACCGGGAGTTGCAGCACAATCGCGCCCACCATAAGCACGGCCAGCAGCTCTGTGGCGGCCTGTTCGCTCCAGCCCATTTGCATGGCATAGACCACCAGCAGGTTTAACCCGGCCGCTTCGAGCGCGGCATTCAGCGCAGTAGCCGCCATCGCCAGCGGTGCCATCCAGATGTAACGTAAAATGCCGCTTACTTTTTCTTCCGCCAGTGGCGGGCTTGGCGGGGCGCTGGTCCAGAGGATCACGGCGCTGAGCAGCGCCAGGCCGCCGCCTAAATAGAAGGGAATATCGCCAGGCGCGATCAGCAACAGCAACGGCCCGATGGCGTAACCTAAAGAGAGGCTGGCGGTGTACCAGGCGAGCGTTTTCGCCCGCGCCTGTTCAACGGTGGTGTGGTTGAGCCAGGTTTCCGTTACTACCAGAATGATTTCGCTGAACACGCCCAGTAAAAAGCGCAATGCGAACCAGCCGAGCAGGGGAACAAAAGGAAACAGGCACAGCAGCACCAGAATGGCGAATAAGGAACGGGTGATCAGGGCACCGGGCGTGCTGCGCTGGCACAGCGCTGGCAGGAACGGCGCGACGGCGAACACGCCGACGGCGTGCATGGCGGCATTCAGGCCGATAAACCACTCGTCATATCCTTCGGTGTGAAGGCGTAATGAAATTAACGGTGCGCTCAGGCCATAGGTGAGACCAAAAATCATCACCGCGCCAATCACCACCGCTTGTCCTAACCGTTGAGTCGCCATAATCATCCTTATAATAAAGTTCTATAACGCTTAGCATCCGCGTGACGAAACGACAAGTTATCGTGCGGCAGGGGAGAATGGCAAAAAAAACGCCGCCGGTGTGAGCGGCGGCGTGGGCAGGATTATGCGGCCCGGGTCATTTCTGCCCGTTTCACCTGTACGGGTGAGCGCATCACCAGGCTTGGCAGCGCCAGTTCAATGTCATTTTCATTCAGCTTCTCAATGATACGGATATTGATTTCCTGCTGGATATCCATGTACTTGTTATAGTCCGCGGTGTCCACGATATGCACCACTTCATAGGTCAGGCGGTCCTGATCAAATGACAGAAAGTGGGCGCGGTCGAATTTGGTGTCGCCTACGTCGTTGATAATCTCTTTTACTATCTCGCCGATCAGACGCAGTTTCTCCGGCGGCGTGGTGCTGGCAACGCCAAAGGTGAAGACGATTCGGCGCGTCTGCATACGTTTGTAGTTATGGATGGTCTGCTGTAATAAATTGGCGTTGGCGCAGACGATCTGTTCGCCGCTCAGGCTGCGAATACGGGTGGTTTTCAGCCCGATATGTTCAATCGTGCCCGCCACATCATTAAACACCACGAAATCGCCGATTTCGAACGGCTTATCAAAACCTATCGACAGCGAGGCGAACACGTCGCTCAGGACGGTTTGCACGGCCAGGGCGATGGCGATACCGCCCACACCCAGACTGGCGACCAGCGCGGTAATATCGACGCCCGCGTTCGCCAGAATCGACAGCAGCATCATCGACCAGACCAGTACTCGCAGGATCATGCCGAGGATCACCAGCGTCACCGGGTTACGGTGCGCGTCCGGCGCCCGCATCAGATAGCGCATCCAGGATTGCACACCCTGATCGAGCCAGATAGCCACCTGCAAAGCGATAACTAAAAACCACGCCTGTGAAATCGCCGAAAACAGCCGATCCGGCAGCGCCGCGAAGCGTAAGCTAAACAGAAATGCAGTAATCAAAATCAGCAGCTTACTGGTCTTCTTTAGCATGTCGAACACGATAAACCGCAACTGCCCATTGCCGGGATGACCGTTACGCCAGTTTTGAATGGTGCGATAAATAAACGCCAGTAATTTATTGATTATCCAGTAAACCACCAGCGTCACCACCAGTACGATGGCCAGATTAATCCAGAACGTCGTCGACATCAGAACAGTCACGAAATTCATTTGTGCCAGATACGCCATTTTTCCTCCCGTCATTCAGGCATGAGCATCAAGTATAGACATCCTGTGCTGCGGGTTGGATTACCGGGCGGTATGAGGGATTTTCAGGGGGATTCTTAATCACGCGGGAGCAGGGCGCGCCCGCGTGGAAGACTTACAGTGCGTTATCGGCTTTTTTGACGTCAGTCACCCAGGTGGGGAGAACCCAGGTGCCGCCAGCGCGTAAATAGCGGCACATGCCGGTGGTGTAACTGCTGCTGAGCTGGAAAGCCTTGCCGTCCCATACCCAGCTTTCATTGCCCCAGCAATCGCCAAGACCGCGTCCTTTCTGGGCCATATCGATAATGCCTTTCTGATAGCTGGTGCCGGAACTGGTCACCAGTTGCGGTTTGCCTTTCATAGCGGCGTCCATCACCCAGTAGCCATACCCTTCGTTATAGGCGGCACGCCAGCACAGTGACGACAGCAAAACATGTTTTTCATCCAGCGGCGTCACGGTGATGTTTTCAGGCTGATTGTCCGGATCGGGGTAGAGCCTTTCGCAATCATCCTGGCGGGTAGCGGCCTGCAACAGCGGGCGGATAAGGCTGTCCTGCTGGGCATCGAGCGGTTTTTCCGGCGCGTCGAGGGTGGGCGCTGCCACGATGGCCGGTATCGCAGGGGCCACAGGAACGCTGCTTTCCGGTTTATTGCCTTTTTTGATCAGCGCGCCGACGGTATTCACCCGGCCCTGGACATCGTCCATTTTCAGCATTACCGCGTTTGCACCGTCGCCGGACAGCGCAAACGGGGCTTTGCCGCCGCGAAATTCAACCACGCCGCTGCCTGTTACCGCCTTGATGATGGCGTCAGTCTGCTGCTGGGCGAGTATCCAGTCGCCGTCCGGACCTGGCGTGATATTGCCCAGCGGTTGATCGTTGATAAACAGGGCTAAATCGACGGTTTCCGGGGAGTCGTTTTCCTCGATATCGGCAAGCATCACGCGGCCCTGCACGACGCTGTTCGGACCGGCTTCGCGGGTGAGCAACACCGATCCGCCGCTGCCTTATTCCGGGCCGTACCCCGCCGCACGGCAGGTTAATACGTTATCGCAGACGACTTCCCAGTTTTTATAGCTAAACGACACGCCTCCGGCGGCCAGCGCACCGGCGCTGACGACGCAAAGCGCCAGCGTCGCCACGGGCATCCTCAATGCTTTCATCGCTTCCTCCTGAATACCTTATAAATATAATCTGACTATCCTTGCGCATAATCCTGAATGCAGGCAATGAATATTAGCGGTTTTTTTGCGGTTGTCTGGCTACCATAAAAAACGCCGGGCGGGCCCGGCGTGATACGCATTAACGCGTTGGTTGTTCAATCAGCGGCTTAGGCTGCGCCTCCGCCTCACCAGGATCCACCGGTGCCGTGCTGTGAATTTGATTCACACGCTTGCGCACCGCGTACCAGCCAGCCGTCAGCAGCAGACCCAGTACCGGGATGGAGCCAATCGTCCAGGTGCCGTTCGGGTAGTCAAACGCCATTAGCACCAGCACGCTCAGCAGGAACAGCAGGGTCAACCAGGAGGTGACCGGCGCGCCCGGCAGACGGAAGCTCACTTTCTCGGCTTTGCCTTCACGAATGGCTTTGCGCAGGCGCATCTGGCACACCATGATGAACGCCCATGAGGCAATAATCCCCAGCGAGGCCATGTTGAGGACAATTTCGAACACCTGGCTGGGCACCAGATAGTTCAGCACCACGCCGAACACATAGATGGCCAGCGTGGCGAGGATCCCCGCGTAGGGCACCTGCTGCTTGCTCATCTTCGACATAAAGCGCGGCGCGGAACCGCCCATCGACATGGAGCGCAGAATACGGCCCGTGGAGTAAAGCCCGGAGTTCAGGCTGGAGAGCGCCGCGGTCAGCACCACGATATTCATCACGCTGCCAATGTACGGCACGCCCAGTTTAGAGAAGAAGGTGACGAACGGGCTCTGGCCTGGCTGGTAAGCCATCCACGGTAACAACAGCACCAGCAGTACCACCGAACCGACGTAAAACAGGCCGATACGCCAGATCACGCTGTTAATCGCTTTCGGTACCGTTTTTTGCGGATCTTTGGCTTCGCCCGCAGCCGTGCCCACCAGCTCAATGGACGCGAAGGCGAAGACCACGCCCTGAACCAGCACCAGTGCAGGCAGCAGGCCGTGCGGGAAAAACCCGCCGTTATCGGTGATCAAATGAAAACCGGTTGCGTTGCCATCCAGCGGTTTGCCGGTGCCCAGGAAAATGGTACCGACCACCAGGAACGCGACAATCGCCAGTACTTTCACCAGCGCGAACCAGAATTCCATTTCGGCGAACCATTTCACGCCGATCATGTTCATGGTGCCGACCAGCGCCAGCGCGGCCAGGGCGAAGACCCACTGCGGCACATCGCCAAACGCGCCCCAGTAGTGCATATACAGCGCCACCGCCGTGATATCGACAATGCCGGTCATCGCCCAGTTAACGAAATACATCCACCCCGCGACAAAGGCCGCTTTCTCGCCCAAAAACTCGCGGGCATAGGAGACGAAACTGCCGCTGGACGGGCGGTGCAGCACCAGTTCACCCAGTGCACGCAGAATAAAGAAAGAGAAAATCCCGCAGACCAGATAGACCAGCGCCAGAGACGGCCCCGCCATCTGCAACCGGGCGCCCGCGCCTAAAAACAGGCCGGTACCGATAGCGCCGCCGATGGCGATCATTTGAATCTGACGGTTGCCCATCGCTTTGTGGTAGCCCTCTTCATGAGAATTGAGCCAGCGTCGTTTGGCGGCACGATGTTCGGCCGCGCGATCGTGGTTGTTGTTCATGTTTTCCTGTGATCCTGTCCTGAAATAGGTATGCCTCCGCCTCTGTTATGTTTTTGGTGAGGCGGCTTTCCGGCGCAGCATCGTACCCGAATTCCGCGTGTCCGCAAATGTGTGCAATGAGTTAAGCGTGACGAAGATTAAAAAACGCGAAAAAGGCCAGTTTTCATGGCGCATCCCACCACTGACTCGTTTCAGGCCAGGACAATAAACCAGACATTATGGGAAAGATAACGAGAGAATTGATCAGGAAATAGCAGGAAAGGGGCAGGCGACGGCGCGCCTGCCCGAAGGCTTACAACACGGTGAAAATCTCTTCCGCCGCTAAACGCGATTTCGGTAAACCGGCGTTGAAATCCGATTCGCTGTGATAGCCCACGGTCGCCATCACAACGCTGCGCAGTCCCTGCTCAGGCAGCCCCAGCGCCTCGTCCATTTTATCCGGGAAGAAACCTTCAATCGGCGTGGCGTCAAGGCCCATACTGGCGGCACCCAACAGCAGAAAACCCAGCGCGATATAGGCCTGACGGGCCATCCATGCCTGTTGTTTTTCTACCGTTCCGCTGTTCAGCCCGACGAAATAGCGACGCCCTTTATCCTGACCGAGACGGAACTCGTCATTGATAAAGCGTCCGTCCTGGGCTTCTTTTTCCAGCAGGGCATTCAGGTGTTCTTCGGTGATTTCGGTATGGGTCGTGAACAGCACCACCAGCGCGGCTTTTTGAATTTTCTCCGCATTGGCTTCGCTGACCGTAGGCAGGATGCGCGCTTTGGCTTCTTCAGAATCGATAATAATGAAGTGCCACGGCTGCGAGTTGACCGATGACGGGCTGAAACGCAACAGATCCATCAGCTGTGCACGCTGATCGTCAGTTAACTTGCGGGTTGCATCATAGGCTTTGCTGGTATAGCGGGTGCGAATAATTTCACTGAGATTCATAACAGAGTCCTGTACTTATAGGTGATGACTATCCTTAAAGCCTACAGGATTGGTTAACGCATTCAACGGGTTTGCCTGCCCGACCGCCCATAGCCGCCATTTCTGCTAACCCTCGCTACACTGAAATGAGCAACGGGAGATCACCATGAACCTATACGGCGCGCCGGGCTGGGGCTCGGCAATCAGCGAAATTATGCTCACCATGGCAGGGGAGCCCTACCAGTTTATTAATGTGGAAGGTTTTGACGAACCCGGCCCCCAGCGGGACAGGCTTCAGGCACTGAATCCGCTATGCCAGGTGCCGACCCTCGAGCTGGATGACGGGCAGATCCTCACAGAAAGCGCCGCGATTGCGCTGTGGCTGCTCGACCGTCATCCGCAGTTTGCGCCCGAACCGGGCACACCGGAACGCCAGCAGTTCTGGCGATTGCTGATCTGGCTGGTGGCCAATGTCTATCCCACCTTTACCTACGGCGATTACCCGGCGCGTTGGGTGACGGAAAACCCGCAGGCGCTGACAGACAGCACTAACCGCTATCGTGAGAGCCTGTGGCGCTGGCTGGAAACGCAGCTTCATCATGCGCCGTACACGTTTGGTGAACGGCTTACCCTGATTGACGCCTGGTGGCCGGTGATCCGTCTCTGGCGGCCGCGTGCCGAATGGTTTGCCGCCGAAACCCCAGGGTTGAACGCGCTGGCCGATCGGGTCTGCGAGCGGCCTGAGTTACAGGACGTACTGCGGGCGAATAAGCTTTTGTCATAGCCGGAAAAACAGGGCAGGATAACGGTTCACCTTCCAGGGAGCACACCCATGCCACATGTTGATATTAAATATTTCCCGCGTGAATTAACTGAAGAACAGCGTCAGGCCTTTGCCGATGACATCGCGAAGGTTGTCATTAAGCATCTCGACAGCAAACCGACATCGGTGAGCGTGGCGCTGGAGGAAGTCCAGCCGGATAACTGGAAACAGCAGGTCTGGGATACCGACATCGCGCCGCATCTGGATACGCTGGCGAAGAAGCCCGGCTACAGCATGTGACCGTCACCCGCCCGCTACGGCGGGCATTTTTTTGCGCCTTTTATAATCGCAGTCAATATGACAAAATACAGTCATTATGACTATGAATGAGGGCATATCATGAGCCTGTCCGTTAATCTTCTCGCCACCATCGCCATTGAACTCCAGCAGGGCATCAGCCACCAGGACCGCTTTCAGCGTTTAATCAGTACCTTACGCCACGTGCTGAAATGCGACGCCTCGGCGCTGTTGCGCTATGAAGCCCAGCATTTTCGTCCGCTGGCGATTGACGGGCTGTCGCCTGACGTGCCGGGTCGGCGCTTTGCGCTCAATGAACATCCCCGCCTCGAGGCCATCGCCCGTGCCGGGGATATCGTCCGTTTCCCGGCGGACAGTACCTTGCCGGATCCCTATGACGGACTCATCCCCGGTCATGAAAGCCTGAAGGTTCACGCCTGTATTGGCCTGCCGTTGTTCGCGGGGCAAAACCTGATTGGCGCGCTGACCCTCGACGGCATGGACCCGACGCAGTTTGATAACTTCAGCGATGAAGAGCTACGGCTGATTGCCGTGCTTGCCGCAGGCGCGCTGGATAACGCGTTATTGATTGAACAGCTGGAAAAAAACACGCCGCTGCCCGCTGCCAAGGCGGCTCGCACCGGTAACGCCTCCGGTACCGAAATGATTGGCCTGTGCCAGCCGATGATGGCCCTGAAGAAGGCGATTGATATCGTCGCGCCGTCTGACCTGAACGTATTGATCAGCGGCGAAACCGGCACTGGTAAAGAGCTGGTGGCGCGCGCCATCCACGAAGGCTCGGCGCGGGCCGCTAATCCGCTGGTCTATCTCAACTGCGCCGCGCTACCGGAAACCGTGGCGGAAAGCGAGCTGTTCGGCCATGTAAAAGGGGCTTTTACCGGCGCTATCAGCAACCGCAGCGGCAAATTTGAAATGGCCGACCACGGCACGCTGTTTCTCGATGAAATTGGTGAGCTTTCCCTGCCGTTGCAGGCCAAATTACTGCGGGTGCTGCAATATGGCGATATTCAGCGCGTCGGTGACGATCGTAGCCTGCGGGTGGATGTGCGGGTGCTGGCGGCCACCAACCGCGATCTGAAAGAAGAGGTGATGGAAGGGCGTTTCCGGGCCGATTTGTATCACCGGTTAAGCGTCTTTCCGCTTACGGTGCCCCCGCTGCGCGAGCGCGGCGATGACAATGTGCTGCTGGCGGGCTTTTTCTGCGAGCAGTCCCGGGCGCGGCTGGGGCTGGGAAGCGTGGTGCTCAGCGCCAGCGCGCTTGCCCATATCCGCGCCAGCGACTGGCCGGGCAACGTCCGGGAACTCGAACATGCCATCCACCGGGCGATCCTGCTGGCGGGTGCCACGCAGAACAGCGATGAGCTGGTCCTCGAAGCGAGCCATTTCGCCTTAACGCCGGGCCTTGAGGCCCCAGCCGCGAAGCCGGTGGAATTGCCCGCAGAAAACCTGGCGCTGCGCAGCGCCACCGACGCGTTCCAGAGCGAGTTGATCCGCCGGACGCTGGCGCAAAACGGCAATAACTGGGCTGCCTGCGCCCGGGCGCTGGATATCGACGTGGCGAACCTGCACCGTCTGGCCAAACGGCTGGGCCTTAAATCCGCCCTACGCGCAACGCAGGCCGATCGTCCCTGATTGCCCTGAAAAACGCACAAAGCGGAACAGGTCGCCGCCATTTCAGGCTATAACTGTAGGGTCTATTTACAGGAACCGGGTTATGGCCTTTATTGATGATTACTTTGCGCGCATCGGCTTTGACGGCGAGGCACGCGCGGATGTCGCGACGTTAACGCAGCTCCACCTTCTGCAGACCTGTCATATTCCCTTTGAAAATCTCGACGTTTTGCTGGACCGGCCCATTTTGCTGGATGACGCCCATCTGCAGGAGAAACTGGTGATTGCCCAACGCGGCGGCTACTGCTACGAGCAGAACGGTGTATTTACTCGTGCGCTGCGTGAGCTGGGCTTTGCGGTGCAGGATCTCGGCGCACGGGTAGTGATAGCGAATCCGGCGGAGATGCCGCCGCGCACGCACCGGCTGTCGCTGATTACTCTGGATGACAAACAGTGGCTGGCGGACGTGGGTTTTGGCGGCCAGACGCTGTCGACGCCGGTTGAATTTCTGCCCGATACGCTCCTGCACACGCCCCATGGCGACTACCGGCTGATCCAAAGCGATGACGATTATTGTCTGGAAGCACGCAACGATGACGGCTGGCAGGCGCTGTACCGCTTCGATCTGGCGCATCAGTATCCGGCTGATTATTTAATGGCCAACCATTTTGTGTCCCGCTGGCCGGATTCGCATTTCCGGCATCATCTGCTGCTGGCGCTGATGCGTCCTGACGGCGGCAAAATCACTGTCCTCAACCGGCGTGTTACCCGACGCGCGCCGGGGCAGGCCGCTGCCACGGAAGAGCTGGCGAACGCCGATGCGCTGTATGACTGCCTGGTGGACGAATGCGGTCTTGCCGTCAGCCATCCGGTGCATGGCGTCAGCCGTGAGGCGTTTCGGGCGATGATGGCGCGGCTGGAACAGGCATGAATTCATTTGAGAAAAATATGAATCCTCCCAATGCATATGGTTCTTTGATTAAAGGGTGTTAGCATGTCGCCCTTAAGTTGTAATGATTTAATGAGGTTGTATGAAGATTAAACTCATCGCGGTGGATATGGACGGCACCTTTCTCAACGAGAACAAGCAGTACGATCGGGAAAGGTTTCAGAAGCAGTACCACGCGCTGAAGGAGAAGGGCATCAAGTTCGTGGTCGCCAGCGGCAACCAGTATTACCAGCTCATTTCGTTCTTCCCGGAAATCTACCGCGACATCTCGTTCGTCGCTGAAAACGGTGCGCTGGTGTATGACCAGGGCGAGCGTGTGCATCACGGCGAGCTGACCACCGCCCAGTATCACAAGGTGGTGGATGAGTTAAGCGCATTCGACGGCATCAACTTTGTGGTGTGCGGACTGGAGAGCGCCTATTACCGCGCCGGTGCGCCGCAGGCATTTATTGATCTGATGGCGAAACACTACCACCGCCTGAAGCCGGTGGACGATCTGTACACCATTGATGATGTGATCTTCAAATTCTCACTCAATCTGCCCGACGAGACGATCCCGGCGCTGGTAGAGAGCCTGCATCATTCGCTGGACGGCATCGTTAAACCGGTGACCAGCGGCTTTGGCTTTGTGGATTTAATTATCCCTGGCTCGCACAAGGCCAGCGGCTTGCAGCGCCTGATGACGCGCTGGCATATCGAGCCTGGCGAATGCGTGGCGGTTGGCGACAGCGGCAATGATATTGAAATGCTGCAACTGGCGGGCTACTCCTTTGCCATGGACAACGCCGCGCCGGAAGTGAAAAAAATCGCTAAATACGCGACCGCCTCGCTGAATCACAGCGGCGCGCTGGACGTGATTGACGCTGTTCTGCAGGACAAACTTCCCGCTTAAAGCAGCAGCGGCCCGGTAGCGCGCCTGCCGCGTGACGGAAGGCTGAAGGTCTGCCGTTATTATCTCCGCTCAGTTGCCCGATACCACGCCGCTAAAACCGTCTGCCACCGCAGGCGGTTTTTTTTGTCACGCTGTCACGTTTTTTGTTGGTTAAAAAATAAAAATCGCTTCATTTTCAGTGGACTGCGACGAAACGGTAAAAATGCCGTTGTCGGAGACGCAAAAACAATACTACTGTATATAAACACAGTGATGTTGGGTCTAACAAAAAATGAACAGATTAATCCCTTTAAGCGAAGCGACTCGCCCTGAATTTTTACCGCTCTTTATGGAGTATGTGCCGTGCGGCTTTCCCTCTCCGGCACAGGATTATGTCGAAACCCGCATTGATATTACCTCGTTATGCATTCAGCACCCGAGCGCCACGTATTTGCTGAAAGCGGCCGGGGATTCAATGATTGGGGAAGGCATATCCGATGGCGATTTACTGGTGGTGGACAGCGCGCTAACGCCCCAGGACGGGGATGTGGTGGTTGCCGCCGTGGATGGCGATTTCACCGTAAAACTGCTGCGTCTGCGACCGGTTCCGCAACTGGTGCCGACCAATCCCGCATACCGGCCCATTACTTTTACCGATGATTCACAGTTACAGATTTTCGGCGTGGTGAGCTGGGTACTGAAACGCAAGAAGAGTTAACGCGTCGGGATGCCCCAACGCGCAGCCCTGGCCGCGTGTTGGGATTCGCCTTCCGGTTCAGTAATGCAGCACGCTCGGCTCTTCAAAAATAGTCTGGCTGGGATGGCCGCATGCCTGCTGGATAAAAAACCGCAGGACGTTTCTGGCTTCCGGCGCGTCGCGTACCTCGCTGAGCATCGCCTCCAGATCGCGCCCTTCGCTGCGCAGAATATCGGCACGAAATTGCATCAGCGCCGTCGAGATGCCAGGGGTAAATTCGGGATGAAACTGTACGGACATGGCGTTGGGCCCGTAGCGCACAATCTGGTGCGGATCGTGGCTGGAGTAAGCCAGCGCCGACGCGCCGGGCGGCAGCTCCACGATGGTCTGCATGTGGGTTAAGTGCGCGGTGAAGGTATCGGGAAACGTGCTCAGCAACGGGTCCGCTTTGGCTTCAGGCCGCAGGGTGATTTGCTGGTTGCCCGCTTCGCGGCCTGCCGGGTGATAATCAACGCGACCACCGAGGGCGTAGGCCATTAACTGGTGCCCGTAGCACACGCCAAACAGCGGCATATGCACGGCCATTGCCGCGCGTATCCACTCCGCCATGGCTTCGCTCCAGGGCAAACGCTCCGTCACCATGGCCCAGGAGCCGGTAATGATCGCCATCCGCCGGGGATCGGGCTGCGGCAACGCTTCGCCTTCAAACACCCGGATCACCTCAACCGCGTCTGCGGGCACCTGTAAGGCATGGCAAAACCACACCGGGACATCATTATGTACCGCGAGCATTTCATCAGGCGGCGTACCGACCTGAAGGATGATTATCGGTCTTTCTTGCATCAATAAAACTCCGCTAAATAAACAGCAAGGCGAAACGCCTGCTTATTACTGTGCGCTTTTTAGTACAAAAAATCATCGGAAATATCTTCAGGATAAATGGGTTGCAGCAACGGATGCGGGCGACGGGAGATCTTCCTGACAAACGCTTTATGCTGGTGTTAATTAAATTTTAAATACTATCAATTACTTAAAATATTTCCTTTTTCATCCTCTTGAGCGATGCGCAAAATAACCGATACTGTATATATATACAGTTAATATGTTTATTCATCATGCAATTGATTCCCTGTGCGCAAAACAACCCGTTGCAGAGTCGCCGCATTACGGCGTTAACATTTTTACGTGCCGCTGATTATGTTTGCCTTAGTTGATGTAAACAGCTTTTACGCGTCCTGTGAGACAGTATTCCGCCCGGACCTGTGGGATCGTCCGGTGGTGGTACTAAGTAACAACGACGGCTGTGTGATTGCCCGCAACGCGCTGGCGAAGAAGGTCGGCGTATCCATGGCCGCCCCGTACTTTCAACAGAAAGCGCTGTTTGAGCGTTATAACGTGGCGGTATTCAGCTCCAATTACGCGCTGTATGCCGATATGAGCCACCGGGTCATGACCATTCTGGAAGAGATGGCGCCCGCCACAGAAGTGTACTCCATTGACGAGGCATTTCTGGATGTGCGAGGCATCGCCAGTTATCAGTCGCTGGAGTCGTTTGGGCAACAGGTGCAGGATCGGATCCGGCGTGAAGCCCATTTGCACGTGGGCGTGGGGATAGGGCGCACCAAAACCCTGGCGAAGCTGGCGAACTACGGCGCAAAACGCTGGAAAAGTACCGGCGGCGTTCTGGACCTGTCTAACCCGGAACGGCAGCACAACGCGCTTGCGCATATTCCGGTGGAAGAGGTGTGGGGCGTGGGGCGACGCTTAAGCAAGCAGTTGCGCGCAATGGAGATCACCACCGCCAGGGATTTAGCCGAATGCCCCGCCTGGCTGATCCGCAAACATTTCAGCGTGGTGCTGGAGCGCACCGTCCGCGAACTGCGCGGTGAATCCTGCCTGGGAATGGAAGAATTTGTGCCGCCTAAACAGCAAATTATCTGTAGCCGCTCATTTGGCTATCGGGTTACGGCGTATGAGGATATGCGCCAGGCCATCTGCTCTTACGCAGAGCGCGCGGCTGAAAAACTGCGAGCTGAGCATCAGTTTTGCCGTCATGTTTCGGTGTTTATCCGCACCAGCCCCCACGCACTGGACGAAGAATACTATGCCAACCAGGCGCTGAGCGTATTGCCCACGCCCACCAACGACACCCGCGACATCATCAAAATGGCAGTCAGCGCACTGGATCGCATCTGGCGCAACGACTGCCGTTATTTAAAAGCCGGAGTGATGCTAAGTGATTTCTACAGCCTTGGCGTGGCGCAACTGAATTTGTTCGATGAATATACGCCCTGGGGGAATAGCGAGGCGCTGATGTCGGTTATCGACACGCTGCATAAAGAAGGGAAAGGCAAATTGTGGTTCGCGGGGCAGGGGATCCAAAAAAGCTGGGCCATGAAGCGTGAAATGCTGTCTCCCGCCTATACCACCCGGTTTTCGGATTTACGGGTGGTGAGATAGGTGTGGGAATTTTTTGCAGTGAAAGGGGGTTTCGTGACAGAAAGGATGACGAACCGGCTTTTCTCTACCTAAAGTCAATGTTGATTCCCGATTATGTAAACAAAGGACAGAGGTAAACCTGTGGAGATAGTGATCTGTGGTGCTGCAGATGTGCCGGCATTAGCCACGCTTTTTGTCGAAATGGAAGATTATTACTTTGGTCATGGCGCCGTCAGCGATGAGGAGATGAGAGCTTATCTTGCTGACAAGGTTTTTTCTTCCTGTTCAGGCGTAACTGTTGTCGGAGCCCGTAAAAACGGAGCGTTTGTGGGGTTTGCCACTTTTACGCTGATGTTCCCTGCGCCGCTTTGTTCCGGTCAGGCATTTATGAAGGAACTTTTTATTTCAGAGCACGCACGAGGTCAGGGCGTGGGTAGGTCTTTGATTCGCTTTATCGCCGACGTCGCCCTTAAACACGGTTGTTCGCGCCTCGACTGGACTGCGGATAAATCCAACCCCAAAGCCGCGAGATTTTATCTGTCCCTGGGTGCCACTCTGCTTGAGGAAAAACAGTATTTCCGGTTAGAGGGAGATGGGCTCGGGAAGTTTGCTTCACGTAATGAGTGAATGTCAGTTTAACTGTCTGAATCGCTCCGGGCTGGTGGCAGGAGCGGCTGTGGCCAGGTACGCATGACATTGCTTCGCGGGGGGAGATCTAAACCAGCCGAAATAACGGCTGTCTGGCGTGGTGGGGGTAAGTCACCCTGGTCAGGCTACTCCGCGAATGTAAAACTTGCAGACATTCTCCATTGTCAGACGCCATCTAACGGTGTTGCCTGGGTGAATAGCCCATCACACGTTTAAACGCTTTACCGAATGCACTTTCAGACTCGTAACCCATAGCGTTGGCAATCAGTGCGACGGAGTCACGGGTGTTTTTTAGACGATCGCAGGCCAACAACATGCGCCAGCGGGTAAGGTACTCCATCGGTGAGGTGTGAATCGCCACGGGTTTAACAGACACCTCAGAGTCATTTAAGATGGCTTAAAGA
>OKCK01000080.1_pt1 | contig 39851 bp, 43 predicted proteins | sample 1614961 | NCBI WGS metagenome assembly OKCK01 (sample SAMN04436984, study PRJEB24849) | human gut metagenome | biome: human gut; feature: NICU; material: stool | host: Homo sapiens | place: USA: Saint Louis, MO | collected 2010-07-31
AAACCAACCGACATTACTAACTGAAGGTTGTATCTAATCCTGGGGGCAGGTCAGGGCGTTGCGCGGTTATTTCTGCGCACCGGCGCGCATAAATCCGGTGCTGAACGGGCGTATATTTTTGCTGATTATCCGCCCGCGAAGCCGCGTCGGGCCTGTGTCCGGCGGCGGTTAGAATGTCATTATCTTGCGCGAAGTAATTAATTTCTTTTTCGTCGCTCAGCCAGATATTCAGGGCTTCACGAAAATAACCGGCGGCACGGTCGAGGGCGCGGTGTCTGACCAGCTCCGGCTGGCCGTTCAGCGCCTTTAATTCCGGGGCCAGCACGGCGGCAAGCGTTGCGCCGTGCTGCTGCATAAACCCGTTGAGGCCGTTCTGCATACTGACGCGCTGAAGGGCTTCATGCGAGCGGATATAGCGACCGGCCGCCTGGTTAATCTGCCATTTTTTCACGTCTATATTTTCACGCAGTGCCGCGAGTCTCACCGGGCAATTTTCACTGTCACCGGTCAGGTGCTGATACAGCGCCTGCTCTGCCTGCGCCAGTTCAGCTTTAAGCGTCAGCCAGGCGGTTTTGTCTGCCTGACAGATTTCAGATGCCTGTTGTGTGGTTAATGTGGTCACGGTTGTTTTCCTGTCAGATTACTGCGTGGCGGATGGTCGCTGCGTTCTGGCCCTGCCGGACTCAGCTTTAATAAAATCATCCGCCTCACCCCCTTCTGATGGTGGGCGGATTATGCTGTCGATGGATTCCATCGAACGGAAACTTGCTGAACAGAGCAGATTGGTGCACTGGTAATAGCGGTGTTTCACACTTTCCGACAGATAGCGGCTGGTACGGGCGTGCGCCGCCTGTTTGCAGAACGGGCAGTGGATCATGATTTACTCCTTCATCCCGTTACCGGCTTTTTTTGCGGCCAGTGACTGCGCGAGTTTCAGACGGCTGACCGGGCTGTCGTAGAGCTTCATATCCACGCCGGTCAGCGCCGGGCGGTGCATACCGGTGACGGACAGCACCGGCTCCTGGTCCATGTCAAACTGATACATGACCGTCCTTCTCATCAGGCTTTCCCCGAGTTCACGGGCAGCGGTGGCGTGTGCCGCCGTGTCTCCCCGCAGCTCCAGCGAACGGACACGCAGCACAAAAGCACGTACCAGCGCTGTGTCGATGCCGGTCTGCGCACAGGCCCATTCCCCGTCTGCATAGGTAGTGAATGCCGTGTTGTGGTTGGCCGTGTATTTATCGGCAGTGCCACATGCAGCGAGCATCGCGCGGGATTTATCGTCCTCCAGTTCAGCAATCAGGGCGGTGAATTCCTCTGCCAGCTCGCGGCTGGCGATACGCTGACTGTGTTCGGCTTTCATTTCGGGGGTAATGTTGCCGCGCAGGCTGCGAAACCGGCTGCGCCAGCTCTGCTCCGCCTCAGCGCTTTCATCCATTGCGGACTGCCGCTCCTGTTCACTGCGACGAATGGCCGCCTCGATGTCATACAGCTTTTTCATGGCAGCCATATGCGCGTCGCGGGCCCGGGTGAATGCATCCAGTGCAACGGCCACGCGCTGTTCATTTTCCTTCTGCTGGTTTTCGCTCATTGATTTCATGGCGGTGGCAATAATTTCTGCTGGCTTAATCATTTCAGGTTCTCCGTGTGTTCAACCTGAATGAATTCTGCCGTATGCCACACAACGGAACGATTCATTCCAGTTGTGGCAGGTCTGGCACAAAGATAGGCAAACCCGGCTCGCCAGAAAGAGGTCGCAGGAATACCTTACCTACCGTTTATTTTTTTACTTATAACTGTTCACTACTGTTCACCGGAAACAAAAGAATAAGTAATACAGCAAGTTAAAGGGTGAACAGTTGGAGGTGTGACTGTTCACCGTCTGTTCACCACTGTTCACCCTGCCTGTTTTCAAATATCTATCCGTAAATAAAAAATATTTAATGTTTATTCCTGTTAATAAATAGAAATTAAATGGCATAACGTATTTTACTTTCCTGCTTTCCTGACTCGTCACCACTATTCGACATTATTAAGTAATATTCGACACTTGGTTGTTTTTTGAACTTGCTTTGTGTCAGTGGCAGACTAATTTCGCCTTGTTGCCAGAACCTAAAATATTCACACAATAGAGAGCTACCCGAGGCCGGACGGATACGACCGGCACTGTATGGACTTTATGAGGTAGCCCGATGCTCGCAGTTTCTTTTCGCTTAAATCCCGCACTTTCCATGCCGCAGTTTTATTTACCTGATGATATTCGCAACGACTTTAAGCCTGGTAACCGCCGATAGCAGTAGCGTAATTTTAGATTGATTAGAAATTAATGCTCCAGTGCATATTCGATTCAGTTATGACTGATTTTGATTGATTTTTACGGGTTTTAATTAGTTTTAACCAGTCAGTAGTCAATGTTTATCTCACGAAAAACAAACATGACCTGAAGAAAAATATACACATAATAGGGAGCTACCCGAAGCCGGAGGGACATGACCGGCACTGTATGGACTTTATGAGGTAGCCCGATGCACATCACTTTTTCTTCTCCATCTTCTGCCCCTGCCGCGCCACTTATGCCGGTCTCTGACAGCGTTCAGGAGCGCTTTATTCGCCTGCCCGAAGTGATGCACCTGTGCGGCCTGTCACGCTCCACCATTTACGATCTCATCAGCCGCGAGGCTTTCCCGAAACAAATCTCGCTCGGCGGGAAAAACGTGGCGTGGGCACAGTCTGAAATCTCCGCCTGGATGGCTGACCGTATCGCCGCCCGTAACCGGGGATATGACGCATGATGATGACCGCTCTGCAAAAAGCCCCTTTTTCTGGCTTGCATCTGTTGTATGTTTCCTGGTACAGTTTTTTCGCTGTCGCAAAATCGGCAGCCGGAATTGGCGTTCCGCGAAACTCAATGGCGACACCAGACGCGCCGTGCGTCTTTTTTTATGTCGTGGCTCAGGCACATCCATTTTCCGGGCTGTGGTGTTTTCTCATACATCATCGTTCCAGCAAGATAATGGTAGTCCGGGCGGGGCAGCCTTCGGGCTGGCCGGTATCCATTGAGGCCGGTTACGCCAACCCCGTTCGGGCTGCCACCAGTGAAATTGGCGTTTCCGGTGGTAGCAATAACCGCTACTCAATGGAGGCTGCCGTCATGGCTACTATCCTCACACCGTCATACCCTCAGTTCGTCTTTGTCTTTGCGGCCGTTCGTCGCGCTGACCGTAAACCCCGTGTCTTTATGCTGCGCGCCGTTGCCGGTGACGAGCGCGCTGCCCGGCGTGCCCTTGTCCGTGATTATGTCCTGTCGTTTGCCGGTCGCCTGCCGGTGGTGGAGGTGCGCGCATGAAAGAGCTGACCCTGACCATCACCCACGCTGACCTTGTGAGCCTTGAGCACCTGCGTAACGTCGGCCAGTTCGTCGGCGACATGTTGCAGTTACAGGACACCACCACCGGTCACGACACGGAACAGCATTTACAGCTCGCCTCGGTTATTCATCTCATGACTGCCCGCCTCGACGATGTGGTCGAACGCTGTAACCAGCGCTGGCTCACTGAGGAGGTACGCGCATGAAACAGCCATTACCGCCCGTACTGCGCGCCGCGCTCTATCGCCGTGCCGTGGCCTGTGCCTGGCTGACCCTGTGCGCGCGTCAGCACCGTTATCCGCACCTGACCCTTGAATCGCTGGAAAGCGCCATTGCCGCCGAGCTGGAGGGCTTCTACCTGCGCCGGCACGGCGAGGAAAAGGGCCGCCTCATTGCCTGTGCCCTGCTGGAAGATTTAATGGAAGCCGGGCCGCTTAAGGCCGCCCCGTCATTGTCCTTTCTCGGGCTGACCGTGATGGATGAATTATGCGCCCGCCATATCACCGCGCCGGTACTGCACTGAGGGAGACCACAATGAAAATGAACGTAACGGAAACCGTGAAACAGGCCTGCGGCCACTGGCCGCGCATTCTCCCGGCGCTGGGCGTGAAGGTCATTAAAAACCGCCATCAGGCCTGTCCGGTGTGTGGCGGCTCTGACCGTTTCCGCTTTGACGATAAGGAAGGGCGCGGGACGTGGCTCTGTAACCAGTGCGGCGCGGGTGACGGCCTGAAACTGGTTGAGAAAGTGTTCGGTGTAAAACCGTCTGAGGCGGCCCAAAAGGTGAATGCCGTGACCGGCAGCCTGCCGCCGGTTGCCCCGGAAATGATTGCGGCCGCAGAAGCCGGAACGGAGGCTGACCGAAAAGCGGCCGTCGCGCTTGCTGCAAAACTCATGGAGAAAACCCGCACCGCCACCGGTAACGCCTACCTGACCCGCAAGGGCTTTTCCGGTCATGAGTGTGTCATGCTGACGGCCACCCATAAAAACGGCGGCGTGACCTACTGCGCCGGTGATATGGTCGTGCCGCTTTATGACGAAAACGGGGCGCTGGTTAATCTCCAGTTGATTAACACAGACGGTCTTAAACGCACCCTGAAGGGCGGCGCGGTGAAAGGGTGCTGCCATACCCTCGAAGGGAAAGAACAGGCCGGAAAACGCCTGTGGATAGCCGAAGGTTATGCGACCGGCCTCACCGTGCATCACCTGACCGGCGAAACCGTGATGGTGGCGCTGTCCTCCGTGAACCTTCTTTCTCTGGCGAGCCTTGCCCGTCAGAAGTACCCGGCCTGTCAGATTATCCTTGCGGCCGACCGTGACCTTAACGGCGAGGGCCAGACGAAAGCGGCAGCGGCCGCACAGGCCTGTGACGGCACTGTCGCCCTGCCGCCGGTATTTGGTGACTGGAATGATGCGTTTATCCGGCAGGGGGAGGACGCCACGCGCCGGGCGATGTATGACGCCATCCGCCCGGCGGCGCAAAGCCCGTTCGACACCATGAGCGAGGCGGAATTTACAGCCATGAGCGCCAGTGAAAAGGCCATGCGGGTGCTTGAGCACTACGGCGAAGCGCTGGCGGTGGATGCGAACGGCCAGCTCCTGTCCCGCTATGAAAACGGCATCTGGAAGGTGATACCGCCGTCTGAATTTGCCCGCGATGTGGCCGGGCTTTTCCGGCATCTGCGCGCTCCGTTCTCGTCGGGGAAAATTGCCTCCGTGGTGGAAACCCTGAAACTGATTATTCCGCAGCAGAACACCCCGGCGCGGCGGCTGATTGGCTTTCGTAACGGCGTACTGGATACCGGCACAGGCATTTTCAGCCCGCACCACAAATCGCACTGGATGCGCACCCTGTGCGATGTCGATTTTACGCCGCCGGTGGCGGGCGAAACGCTGGAAACCCATGCGCCGAATTTCTGGCGCTGGCTCGACCGTGCCGCCGGTGGCCGGGCTGACAAACGCGATGTGATACTCGCCGCGCTGTTTATGGTGCTGGCTAACCGCTACGACTGGCAGCTCTTTCTTGAAGTGACCGGGCCGGGTGGCAGCGGCAAAAGTATCCTGGCAGAAATCGCCACCCTGCTTGCCGGGGAAGATAACGCCACGTCGGCCGACATCGACACGCTGGAAGATCCCCGCAAGCGTGCATCCCTTATTGGCTTCTCGCTTATCCGTCTGCCAGACCAGGAGAAATGGAGCGGTGACGGTGCCGGGCTTAAGGCCATCACCGGCGGCGATGCGGTCTCGGTTGACCCGAAATATCAGAACCCGTACTCGACGCATATTCCGGCGGTCATTCTGGCCGTGAATAACAATCCGATGCGCTTCACCGACCGCAGCGGCGGGGTGTCGCGTCGGCGGGTAATTATTCACTTCCCGGAACAGATTGCCCCGGAGGAACGCGACCCGCAGCTCAGGGATAAAATTGCGCGCGAGCTGGCGGTCATTGTGCGCCAGCTTATGCAGCAGTTCAGCGACCCGATGAGCGCCCGCACTCTGCTCCAGTCGCAGCAGAACTCAGACGAGGCACTCAGTATCAAGCGTGATGCTGATCCGACGTTTGATTTTTGCGGCTATCTGGAAATGCTCCCGCAGACCAGCGGGATGTTTATGGGTAATGCCAGTATTATCCCGCGTAATTACCGTAAATATCTTTATCACGCCTATCTGGCCTATATGGAGGCTAACGGGTACAGGAACGTGCTCAGCCTGAAAATGTTCGGGCTGGGGCTGCCGATGATGCTGAAAGAGTACGGCCTGAATTATGAGAAGCGGCACACAAAGCAGGGGATACAAACCAACCTGTCGCTGAAAGAAGAAAGCTACGGCGACTGGCTGCCAAAGTGCGACGACCCCGCAGCAACATAACCTCACTCAGACCGGCAACAGTCGGTCTTTTCCTTTCTGGTCATTGCCACAGGGTGAACAATCCACTGTTCACCCTTCACCGTATATTCACCCTGTATCACCATGAAATTATTGATAAAAAATAAAAGGTGAACAGTGTGAACAGTTAAATGCAAAAAAACTTTTTTCTTGATGTGATCCATTCCAAAAACGGGTTTGCTTAAGCACATTAAACACTGCAACGAATCGCTATTGGTATACGCTTAGGTATACAAATGAAAGTTGAATTGAAAAATTATCAATAAAAACAAAATATTGAATAGTTTATTCAGACTCCGCCAGCCCACCAAAATTCTCCATCGGTGATTACCAGAGTCATCCGATGAAGTCCTGAAAGCCCGCACGGCGCAAGCCCTGCGGGCTTTTTTGTGCCTTCAATTTGTCCTGCGAAGTCCGAAGAGAACTAATTAAATCCGAACCTTTTAGGCCCATCGATAGGCCCAACGAAAAGCTCTATTGTTTTCGTTGGGCCTAAACGAAGGGAGATGCCCTGCGCCAGAGTCAGCGAAACCAGTTCTGGCCCGTTATCCATCCGCAATTTCAGCGGATAACTCAGGTTTGCCGCGATCCTGTCCGGCACACTGCCCCCTAAAACTACCCTTTCATTCCGACCCATTCACTTTTAGACATCTTGCGAAATATTATTTATGTCCAATTAAAAGGCCGCTACTCATACGTAGCGGCCTGCATTCATCAACAAAAACCATTATTCAACACAGCGCATCAGCCGTTAACCTACTGATGATCAGAGTCTAAACGCGCTCACTTCACCTAAAAGTTTACCAGCCTGTTGGCTCAGGGAGTTTGCCGCCGTAGCCATTTGCTCAACCATAGCCGCGTTTTGCTGAATATTGCCCTCCATCTGCGTCACCGCTACGTTGACCTGTTCAATGCCGTAACTCTGCTCGGTTGATGAGTGATTAACCTGGTTGATAAGTTGCGTGGTTTCGTCAACCACCACCAGGGCTTCATTCATTCGTGTCGTTACGTTTGCCGAGTACATGACACCCTTTTTGACGTTTTGAATGGCTTCTTCAATAAGCGTGCGGATATCACCCGCCGCGACGGAAGAACGCTGCGATAATGAGCGAACCTCCCCTGCCACCACCGCAAACCCTTTGCCCTGTTCACCGGCACGCGCCGCTTCTACCGCTGCGTTAAGGGCCAGGATGTTCGTCTGGAAGGCAATTCCATCAATAATGGAGGTGATTTCAGAAATTTTATTAGAGGACGCGGAGATATCATCAATTGAACTCTTTAACTCCATAAGCTCACGGTTACTGTTATTGACAAGCGACTGTACCTGGCTAATGAAATTATTGGCTTCTTTGGCATTGTCCACGTTGTGTTTCACCGTGGCGGATAACTCATTCATACTGGCCGCCGTTTGCTCAAGTGATGATGCCTGCGACTCGGTGCGCGCAGAAAGATCATCGTTACTCAACGCAATTTCATTAGAGGCAGTCTCTACTTCCTGGCTGGCATTTTTCACGCTGGATAATACGTCACGGATTTTAGCGACCAGCGTGTTGACGCTGTCAGCCGTTGCGCCAAGCTCATCTTTTTTAGTGAGATTAACGCGTTGCGTTAAATCCAGACTGTCACCAATATTCTTCATTGTGGTTTGTAAGCCACTTAATCCTTTTTTGAGGTAATTAAGAATGCTGAAACTAAAGCCGCCGACCAGTAAAGTGGCAACGGTAATGATGCTAATCAGGAACCACAGTGTGTTTTTATACTGTTTATTATTTTCATTAGCATAATCAATGGCAATTTTATAATTATAATTCAGCGTTTCTTTAATTTTAGCGCCTAATGCAACTGAACTTTTTGCAACCTCACCCTCATCGGAAACCATTTGCCTGGCTGCATCAATGCCGTCCGCCTCATAAAGAACCGTCATTTTGTTAACTTTATCAATATACATGTTAAAGTTATGAATAGTCTCTTTTATTAACTGTTCATCATTAGCATCTGTTATTAAGTTCGCCTGATAATATGCCAGTATCTCTTGTGCTTTCGCCATCTCCTCTCTGGCAATTTTCATATGCTTTTCATAAACATCCTTCTCGTTCACCAGCAAAGCCATAAAAATTTGCCGTCTTGATTCTTCACGATGCTGTAACGCCTCGCTTATTTTATTAATGCTCCCCAGGCTATTACTTACAACGTATTCAAACCGCGTCTGGGCCTGATCCAACGCTCTTGTGCTCAGTATTCCTAGCGTAATCAAGACTATAAGCGTAAAGGTAAAAATCAATTAAAGCTTCTTCAAAATAGTCATTGCAGAGCCTCGAAAACGTAAACGATTGTAAATTCGTTTATCGCACCGCCCGGCAATAACTTTATAGACATCCTGCAAATTTAAGCATTTTTTTGTATTTTATCACGCAAATCAGAAACATTAATTATTAAGTCATTCTTAAGATATATACTATATCCTGAACTGCTTCTTCGCCTTCTTGTTTTCCTCACAAAAAACCTGGTGGAATTTGCGTTGGCTCACACTTTAATATTAATAATTCCTAATAATTCATTTCCTAATTATCCTTGAACATTCAATAACAACACAATCCCAGGATTGTGATGGGATTGGTCAGGAGTTGTTCCCTGAACACTTCCTTTACGATAATTGCCTAAGCAGATGAAATGATACTCCCATGAAAACATAACCCGAATCCACAAAAGATGGGTTTCGCTTCCTTTTCTGAATCCACGCTAATTCAGTGTATTATGAAGAGATGAGTAGTAAAAAACCGTCACAACCCGAGCGCTAAGGAGAAAATAAAGATGGTTAAAATAAGCGGAGTGAGCCTGCTTTGCTGTGTCGCTCTCACCGGCTGCGTGGTAGCCGATATGGATTCTACAAATTACACCTCTTTCCCTTACGTACAGACCTTTCAGAAACCTGAAACGCCAGGGCACACTAACGTGCAGCAACGACGTGAAGATTTGTATGCGTGCGGCGTAAGCAGAAAACATTCCCTTAACTCATGGGATGAAAGCTTTAAGCGCAACGCATTACAACAGGGTGAAACCATTGAGCAGTTAAGTCTCCGTACCCGAAAAGTTGAAAACTGCATGAAATCGAAAGGTTATGTAATGCTGGACTTCGCTGAGTGCGGTCCCCTCAAGAAACCAACCGGGATGTGCAATTAACGTAACAGATGCTTCACGCTGACGAAAAGCTTCCACGGCTACTGATACCGGCCACATTTTTAAATCCTGCCGGTGACGATGCTGGCGACGTTCTCTGTAGCTACTTGGGTTGAGTTCTCTTTAAGGTGCGCCTGTGCTCTTTCGCAAGCGTACTCTCCCGCTAACTTTTGCCCCATCAATAAATAACAAACGCGCATTGTGATAAAAATTCATCGCGTACGCTTAGCGCCCCTGAAACAGGCACTAAGCGAGGTCACGATATGATGAATAATCTGGCGTTAAGTACCATGATAAACCACTTATTAACACAGCCTAAAGAGACGGTGAGCATTATTACTATTCTGGTACTGGGCGAACTGGGGCGGTGGTTATATGGCAAAGGGAAAGTACGCGAACATGTTAGCAATTTTATTGTGTGCTATATGTTTTTCTATTTGATTCACCCGTATATTTCCGAACTGGGACCCGTACATGGAATAAAGCTCACTTCTGACACCATCGCAATTATCATTGCGCTTTCTGGCGCCCGTGGAATAAGTAAAGTAATGCTTTACGTAATAAACAAAAAAACAGGGTTAAAAAGCACCCTACTCCACAAGCGTTTTAATAAGCGTTAATTATAATAAAGCCCGTAATTTGACGGGCTTTATTTGTAGACAACCACAACTTTCATACCCCATTCAAGCATTAGGTTATAAAAATTGCAGCAGCGTTTTTTTAACCACTTTTAACGCTGGCAGATTTTTAGGCTCAAAATTATGATAGAGATTGACTTTCAGCCGTGCATTTTTTATCGGAAGGAGTTTGAAGTGTTCGGTTTTATAAATACTGGCGACCTTATGGGTCATGAGCATACAACCCTCACCCTGATAGACTTTATAAAGAAGTGTGCTCAAATCGAAGTTATGCTTAACAACCTCAATACTGTCAAAGCACTCACCCAGTTTTTCATGGATTTTCTCTTCGAAGAAACCACTGAACATATCTTTCCATAAATAAATCCTTATCGATGAATGACGCTGGTCGAGTTTATTTGAAGCCATCAGCGAGAACCCACTGCACTCCCACGCATTATGATTATAATGAACAACCGGCGAGAGCGTACGTAACGAGACGATAATAATATTATCTTTATTTTTATTCACTTCAAAGTATTGATCGGTAATAAGTTCTTTTTCACACGCAACGCTGTAATTTGATGTTTCAGAATCAAATATCGCCACAACAATACGGTATAATATCTCCGGAAAACTCACATCAAAAACCACTTTAATAGCTTTACTGCTGCCGCTTTTTTTGAGTCTATTTTCAAGCTTTTCATGTGCTTCGTAAATGGGAAGTAGATCGTAATATAAGTCCCATGCAAATTGAGTAGGTACAAGCGTGTTGTATTGCCGGTCAAATAGTTTGCAGTCAAGAAACTGCTCCAGATCGGACAGTATCTTACTGAGCGGGGTTCTGGTTAAAAAGAGGGTTTCTGCTGCCTTCGAAATTGACTTATGTTCCATCGCGGTCATGAAGTACTTTAACTGTTTAGAAATAAAAATTGCCATTGGTTTTCTCCATCCATGAACCTATAACAACCTCACCATAGCAATCTCTTTACAAACTGTTAGTGCACTTTTTAACAGCAAATCGTATATTTCTTATGTATTTTGATGGGTGTTGAGTTCTGGAAAACACCTGTTCACGTGGATCAGGAATTCTGGAAATCAATCACGGAATATTCATTGACCAAACAAATAAAATTATCCTTTTTGCCCTCGGTCACTGAGTCGGTGCTGCGGGTTTTGCTGCGAATGTTAAAAAAACAAACCCTGGCCTCGCCAAAATCCAGGAATCCATAACATTGTTTTTCAGCCGTGGCGGTAATAATTTCAAAGAGCATCTGCTGCAATAAGGAAACCATTATGTTTACTTATCGTCGTTTACGTCTTGCTTTAGCTACTGTGGTCTCACTTTCCCTGCTCGCAGCGCCGGTTATGGCAAATCCGGGCAACGGAAATGGTGGTGGTCATGGTAACAGCGGCAACCATGGCAACAGTGGTAATAAAGGTAATAACGATAACCGGGGAAATAGCCAAAAAGAGCGAGGTAATGCGTCTCAGAAAGGCCCTGCGGAGCATCGCAAAAACGGCGGCAAGCCGGATAACGTCGCGGCGGATATCAGCTTTACGCAGGCGCGGCAACTGGCGGTGAATTATGGTTTAACCGGCTACGATTCCCTGCCGCCTGGCATCGCAAAAAATCTGGCCCGTGGTAAACCGCTGCCGCCGGGTATTGCGAAGAAAACGGTGCCGGCGTCTATGCTAAACGACCTGCCCCGTTATCCGGGTTATGAGTGGCGCATCGTGGGTGATGATTTGGTGTTAATCGCGTTGAGTACCGCAGTAGTGACAGCGATTATTAATGGCGTGTTTGATTAACTTCAGCGCAACGTAAAAACGGCCTCCCTTGGGAGGCCGTTTTTGTTTAACTGCCGATGATCCCGCCATCAGCTTTCACAATCACCACAGTGGATGAACGCGGGCGGCCATTTTTATCGCCGTCAGGCCAGGTAGATACCGCAGTCGGATTGGCAGGATCGCTGATATCATCCCCCGGCTCGCCCGGATGCTGGATGTTGATAAACAGCGTGCGGTTATCCGGCGTAAACGCGATGCCCGTGATTTCACAGCCACGCGGCCCCGTGAGGAAGCGGCGATACTCATTCGTGCCCGGCACGGTGGCGAGCATTTGGTTATTCCCCATCCCTTCGTAGGCTTTTTTATTGATGGTGCTGGACGAGACATCGGTCTGGATCCAAAGTACGCCGCGATGATCGAAAGACAGGCCGTCCGCACTGCCAAATTCCGCGCCATTCATCGAGCCTTTGGCTTTTTCATCCGCGCTGTCCGGCTTGCCGCCCAGCACCAGGATATCCCATTTGAACGCGCCGGAAGCCGGGTCGTTGTTCTCTTCCGTCCAGTGCATGATATGGCCGTAGACGTTATTGGCGCGCGGGTTGGCGGCATCAACCGGCGCTTTGCCCTCTTTGCCGCGATCGCTGTTGTTGGTCAGCGTACAGTAAACGCTGCCCGCCGCGAGGGGATCTACTGCAATCCATTCCGGGCGGTCCATTTTCGTGGCACCCACAACATCCGCCGCCAGACGCGTTTTGATCAGCAACTCGCCCTGGCTGGCGAAACCGTTGCTTTCATCGAGGCCGCCCTGGCCATACACCAGCGGTAACCAGGTTCCGCTACCGTCTTCATTGAATTTCGCCACATATAAGGTGCCTTCAGACAATAAATCCATCGCTGCTTCACGCTGGCTGGCATCGTATTTATTGGCAGACACAAATTTATAGATGTACTCGAATTTCTGATCGTCGCCCATGTAGGCGACCACGCGGTTGTCGGCTGCCAGGGTAATGGCCGCGCCTTCGTGTTTGAAACGGCCCAGCGCGGTATGTTTACGCGGGGTGGACTGCGGATTATACGGGTCGATTTCCACGACCCAGCCAAAACGGTTGGGTTCATTCGGGGTGGCATCGACGCTGAAACGTGGATCAACTTCGTTCCAGCGGTATGATTCGTCGCTGTCGCTGATGCCGTAGCGTTTTTCCAGCGCATTCGGCGCGGCTTTTTTCACAAAAATATCCGACCAGTTCTCTTCGCAGGTCAAATAAGTGCCCCAGGGCGTATGGCCGTTGGCACAGTTCTGCATGGTGCCCAACACGGTTTCACCCTGCGGATCGGCCTCGGTTTTCATCAGCGCGTGATGCTTCGCAGGGCCGGTGAGTTTCATCGGCGTGTTAACCGTAATGCGGCGCGCGAATTCAGACGGGCGCACAACGGTCCAGCTGTCGCCCTCTTTTTTCACCTCGATCACGGAAATCCCCATGGCGTTCTGGCCCTTACGGACTTTATCGAGGTTCCAGTTCGCGACACCGTCTTTGAACAGGAGACCGTTATCAATGTACTCATGGTTCATTGCCAACAGCCCATGATGCGGATCGTCACCGCCGAGCGGCAGGCTAAACCAGGCCATGCCGTCATGGTGCATGCCCGCCTGCGCCGCCTGCTCATCGGTGGTATTGCTGCCGTCAGTTTTGAATTCCGGCAGGTTGCCCTTCAGGCCTACTGCATCGCCCCAACGGTAAAACGGACGCGCCACATACCCTTCCGGTACGCGCACAGTATCGTCCGTGGAGACGGCGATGCTGGTAAAACCGAGCGAGGAAGGCCGCGAAATCGCACTCTCCACCGCCCAGGCCGCAGGCGATTTCAGCAGCGCGGGGAAAGACACGGCGGCACCCGCCACCACGCCCATCTGTAAAAAACGGCGACGGCTCAAAAAGGCGCTGGCCACGTCGGAAAAAACCGGGTTGGCGCTGCGGTTACTGATTTCGTCGCTGTGTTCCTGTTTAAACAGCGGTTTAAGAGGTCTGCTCATCATGGCTTCCTGTCGGTATTGTTATCAGAAGTGAGCAGTGTAAGTAGGATTTATTACAAATTTATAACAATGAAAAAAGGGGCCGCGCGGCCCCTTTGCTTAGTGATTCATCAGAAGTCATAACTCATCGACACTTTCAGGGTGCGCGGTTCGCCCTGATAGATATAAGTGCCGCCGTCATCGACGCTTGCCCAGTAGTTTTCATTGGTGACGTTATCCACGCCTACACGCCACGTCATTTCATTACGGGCCTGATTGAGCTGCATTTTGTAGCGAACCCCTAAGTCGAGGGTCGTATAGCCATCGATCTTGCGGGTATTCGACGTATTCACGTATTGCGAACCAGAACGGTTTACGCGGGCCGTGGCGGTTAAACCGTCCACCGGTTTAATGTCATATTCCGCTCCCAGCACCATAAAGTAAGCCGGTACGCCGACGGGATCGTTGCCGTTATTTGCCCCGTTCTGCGTTTTGGTCAGTTCGGCGTCAATCCAGGTGGCGCTGCCGTTGAGGCGCAGCCCTAACACGGGTTCCCCGAATACGTTGAGTTCAATCCCACGGTTACGCTGCTCGCCGTCTATTTTCCAGGTCGGCAACGTATCCGGATCGCCTGACGCCACATTGAAGCCTGACGGCTTTTTGATTTCGTACAGCGCCAGCGATCCGCCAATACGGCCATAGTCCATTTTGACGCCCACTTCATTCTGCTTCGAATGGATTATGTCGGTGCTTTCGCCATAGTTGGTGGTGCCTTTCGGCGCGGCCTGGCCCGGCTGCAGGGCTTCGGTATGGTTAGCGTAGAAAGAGACCTCATCCCAGGCTTTGTACACCAGGCCATAAGTCGGCATCCAGCGCGTCTGGTCGTAACGGGAATTCGGCGTCTCTGCGCCGGTTGCATTACTGTAGTTGCGCAGCACGACGTTTTGATAACGCGCGCCCAGCGTCAGCAATAACCTGTCATCCAGCACACCCAGCGTATCGCTCAGCAACCAGCCCTGAACCCGGGTGCGGGCGGTGGTGAGCGGATCGCTGTAATTTCCGCCTCGCAAATCGGCCACCGGCATTGGCGCGGGCTGCGGATCGTAAATATTCACCGCGGGCGACGGGTTTTTCGAATTCATCGCCCAGGCGATGTTACTGCGGCGCAGCATGGCGGAGTACCCCACGTTGACCTTATGCGACACCACGCCGGTATCAAAGTCGCCGCGGATACCGCCCATCCCGCTGTACACATCGTGGATGGCATTGGTATCCAGGCGGCTCGCCGTGGCGTTGCCATTGATGTTGTTCAGCTTCGGCGAGCTGTAAATGCCGGTTTCATGGGCGTGCTGCATGCCAAAGCCCAGATAGCTGGTCCAGTTATCCGTTAAGTCGTACTCGGCGCGTGCCAGACCGAATTCGTTTTCAATATTGCTGTATGCCCATTTTTGCGCGTAATTACTGGTATTGCGCGGCGGTTCGGGAATGAAATCCACACCGCTGATGTTGACGCCCACGGTGCCGCCATGAAACGCTTTCTTCTGATAACCCATATCCAGCGAGCTACGCAGGCGATCGCCCTGATAATCCAGGCCAAGGGAAGCGAGCGTGGTGCGGCGTTTATCGTTCTCAATCGGGCTTTCGCCTTCACGGTGCAACAGATTGACGCGTGCGCCGAACTGGTTGCTGTCGCCGAAGCGGCGGCCAATATCTGCCGAACCGCCTACCTGCGATGCGGAGGTGTAATCCACGCCCACTCGGGTCACCGGCGTTTCGGTAGCATGTTTCGGTTCCAGATTAATCATCCCGCCCACGCCGGAGCTGGCCACGCCATTCACCAGCGAGTTGGCGCCTTTGAACACTTCGACCCGCTCCAGCATTGATGCATCAACAACCTGGCGCGGCACAATGCCCGCCAGGCCGCCGAATGTCATATCGTCGCCATCCAGTTTGAAGCCGCGAATACGGTACGTTTCCGCATAGTTACCGTAACCCTGAACGTTCTGCACGCCCGCGTCGTTGCTCACCACATCGGCAATGGTTTTCGCCTGTTGATCCTCAATCAGCTTTGAGGTGTAGCCGATCACGTTAAAGGGCACGTCCATGGCATTTTGTTCACCCAGCATGCCGAGGCGTCCGCCGTTAGCCATTTGACCGTCAAGGAAAGCGGGAACCAGTTGATCGCCGCCGGGCTTAAAATCATTTGCCGCGGCCTGAACCACGATGGTGTCTTCCTGAGGTTGAGAAGCAGGTTGAGCGGGTGCTGCCTGGGCGTTTTGTATGGCCGCGCTAACCGCGATCGCCAGCAAAGCGTGTTTGTTATTCAATGAAGGTTCCTTGCTAACCGTTCTGCCGTACCGGTTCAATCGCACACGAAAGATCGTCACAACAGAAAAATATTGGGATTTTCCGGAGTGACCCGCTCGTGTTCAGGTGCGGTTATTTCAGCCCGGTTTGTTTAATGCTTAACGGCAATTGCTGAGCGGAAAGCGAGGCGCATTCTTTTCGGCCCACAAAAGCAAATGAGAATTGTACGCATTTACTTTCTCGTGGCAAGCGTTGCGGTTTGTGCAGGGAGTTAAAGGCCGTAAGAGAGGAAAGGAATGATCGGGCAATAAGCGCAAAACCGCGCATTATGCGCCTTAAGCGAGCGTAACGATGGAGGAATCAATCAGAAAACGGGTAACCGACAGCGGCACTCCCCGGCAGATACTATTTGCTTACGTAATGCATATGCAGAAGCGGGAACGGTCGCCCTTGCCCGTCCAGCGCGGAACGGCCAGTAATCTCAAAGCCGCAATGTTGATAGAACGCCAGCGCTTGCGGGTTCTGCTCATTGACGTCCAGTTTGTTCGCACCCTGCTCAATCGCCCAGCGGAGCAGCGAGCGGCCAATGCCTTTGCCATGGCTGTCGGCGTCGATAAACAGCATTTCCACTGTCTCGTCCGCCATGCCGACAAAGCCCCGGATCTGGCCCTGCGGATCGCGCCAAACCCGCAAATTCACCATCGCAAACCAAATCGGGAGCTGCGCATGCAGCGCGGCGATATCATCCTCAGAGAGAAAGGCATGGGTGGCGCGTACGGCACTTTCCCAGACGGCGAGCAATGCGGCGTAATCCTGTGGTGTGGCGGTTGTGATCATAATCTTCCTGAGCCAGATTGAACGAAGAGCGTACTTAAGCGTAAATCGCGGACATAAAAAAACCCGCTCAGGGGCGGGTTTTTATCGCTTTATTTAACTGCTCGGGTTAAACCGTCTTCGCTATCGTAAATTCAAGCGAGGGATTCAACGCTTACAGAACAACTACGTTCGCAGCTGCCGGGCCTTTAGCGCCGTTCTCGATAGAGAATTCTACTTTCTGGTTATCTTCCAGAACTTTGAAGCCATTGCTCTGAATTGCGGAGAAGTGTACGAACACATCTTTGCCGCCGTTGTCCGGAGTGATGAAGCCGAAGCCTTTATCAGCGTTGAACCATTTTACTAAACCAGTCATTTTGTTAGACATAGATACTTCCTCAAAAAATTGTGTGCCGCACGGTGCGGATTTCGTGGCTCGCGTTACAGAATTTACTTATTTAGAAGCTTAGGAGGAGACTCACGAGAAGGGGTATCTGAGATAACGCTCTAACTGAGGACTGCTTTACTAAAACTGCTTTCATAAGGTCTGTCTGACAAACCGAGGGCCATAATACAGGGGTAGCCAGGTTTAGCAAGAATTATTTTCATTATGCTGTTTAGGTAATCATTTCCTGATGTTACCGCGTCTCGCTTAAACCCTTGCGGAGCCTGCTTCCAGGCTCCGCTGTGGATCAATATTGATTGAACATGGTTTGGATCTGCTGCGGATCGCTGGTCTGGGTTAACGCCAGTTGCAGCAATACGCGGGCTTTTTGCGGGTTCAACGTCCCAGAGGCGACAAATCCATATTTGGCATCATCAACTTCCGCGTCCTGGGTGGTGGAGCCGGTCGGCACACGGGACGAACGCACCACGGCCACACCGTTATGGGCAGCGGTGGCGAGGCTATCGAAAACATCTTTATATAAATTGCCGTTGCCTACGCCAGCGCTGACGATGCCTTTATAACCGCCTTCCACCAGCGCTTTTACCGGTAAATCCGACGCATTCGCGTAGCTATAGACGATGCCCACTTTCGGCAGTTCCGTCAGGTTGTTTACGTTGAATGGCGTTTGGGTGGTGTGTTTTCTTGCGGGTGTACGCTGATAATCAACTTTGCCGTTATGGATGTAGCCCAGAGGACCAAAATTGACGCCTTTAAAGGTCGCGACATCGGTCGTATTGGTTTTCGTCACATCGCGGCCATCCAGCACCGTATCGTTCATGGCGACCAGTACGCCGCGTCTGGCGGACTGCGGATCCGCAGCCGTGATCACCGCGTTATACAAATTAAACGGGCCATCGGCGCTCATTGCCGTTGACGGGCGCATGGCGCCAACCATCACCACTGGCTTATCGCATTTGACCGTGAGATCCAGGAAGTATGCCGTTTCTTCCATGGTGTCCGTGCCGTGAGTAATCACAACCCCATCGGTACTGTCGCACTCGCTGTTGATTTTCTTCGCAAGCGTTAACCAGACCTGATCGTTCATATCCTGGGAACCGATACTGACAACCTGCTCGCCTTTAATCTGCGCAATGGATTTCAGCTCCGGTACGGCATCCACCAGGTTTTCAACGCTGACTTTGCCCGCCTTGTAGGCAGACTGTGTTGCCGACGCGCCGCCGCCAGCGATGGTGCCGCCGGTTGCCAGAATGGTGATATGGGGTAAAGCCAGTGCGGCGCTGCTGCATCCCATCACAAAAGCCGCCAAAAAAGTCTTTTTAAATAACGTCATGTGAATCTCCATCGGTTTTAGTTTTGGCGAATTATCCCCATCACCAATGCAAAAAGTGTGATTAATCACTCTTAATGATGCATTTATACCGTGAAAATTCTGTTTTTTAGAGGCAGATACCAATTATGGGGGATGAAACAGCATTTCAAACGTGAAGCAGCGTATGAGGCGGGAAAGGGAAAGATGGAAAACGGCTCAGCCATATGCTGAGCCGTTACTGCGATCAGGCGCGAGACTGAACCCAGAACGCATGAATTAAACCTGGAATATAACCCAACAGGGTCAAAATAATATTAAGGATAAAAGCCCATCCGAACCCTTTACCCATTAATACACCCAGCGGCGGTAAAAGAATGGTAATAACGATTCTCCAGAAACCCATATTCACTCCCTTATTATGCAGATGATTGTAACTTATCGCTTTTTGAAAGTTTAGTCTGCAATTTACAAAGCGCCACTGCAATGACATTACTTTACCGATGCCACCTTAAATCCGGAGGAAATGTAATTAAATGCGCCTGCTTTTATCTGCATTTCAGATTAGTACTATTCCTGGCCGCGTGCCTTTCTGTGAAGAGCAATCCTGAATCATCCATCTCGTCCCGCACGGCTTCACTGCCGCAAAGCGGCACATCCAGTACCTGCGCATGAATTCCAGCGTAATAACTGACTTCATTGAGTAACAATACAATGCGCTTTGCTAAATTCAGCAACTGCGACTCACTTAATTTATCAACGGTTACGGCCTGAGGATGGCTGAACTGTAATTTAATATCCTCCAGTTCCTGCGCTAAATATTCGGGCAGCCATTTTTCATCAAGCTCAATCAGATCATTAAAATAAGCGTAAAGTAATTTCTTATTAAGGGGTGCATCTCGCATTAATTCCACAATAAGATGCGCCAGTCGCCAACTTACATCACGTAAATCCATCTCTTTATTTCCTGAATCATGAATTAACGTGAGAATAGGATAATTCGACCCGGCGATCTACCCGTCGGTGCTAAGGATAATTAACGAATCACCCTAAAATTATTTAATATATTGATACCCTGAATAGCCCTGTCGCTTTCTGCCCGCTGACTGTGCGATTTTCCCGGGAAACGAACGCATCCCTGATGACTGATTACGGTCAATTTCTGCATGGTTATGCATAAAAAGCGTGATTTTCGCCTCTGGCAAAACTGGTCATTTCTTCTGTGAAGAACGTATTTAAAGCATAAATAATTCCAGCCGTTATAAAATTCCCGCTTCGGAAGCATGGCCTGCTAATGGTGCTAAAAAAGTTCGAAAGATGGCGGTTAATTCCAGAAAGGCTAACTTAATAACTCATTGATTTTAGTATTTTTATTTATGTAACCGCGCTTTTATCGCGAGGGTTGGCACAAAAAATTAATTTTAGAGAATATTATCGATAAAAAGCCGTTAAATAAAAATTTATCACTCATTGTCAGCTTATAAGCAGGAAGATAGTCTATATACAGCGCAACAGGCAAACCATATCACTACACAACACCTTGGTGGTTACGGCTGCGTATTCTTTCCTTTAACCCTTATTTCACAGGAGTGCTGACATGTTCTCGCCCCACTCGCGCCTGCGTCATGCGGCGGCGGACACCTTCGCCATGGTGGTGTATTGTTTCGTGGTAGGGATGATTATTGAAATTTTCATCTCTGGCATGACATTCGAACAGTCGCTCTCTTCCCGTCTGGTTTCTATTCCGGTCAACATACTTATTGCCTGGCCTTATGGAATTTACCGGGATGCGTTTATTCGTCAGGCAAAACGATTGAGTACAGGAAGCTGGGCGAAAAACCTCGCCGATGTGCTGGCGTATGTGACCTTCCAGTCTCCTGTCTATGCCGCCATTCTGCTGTTTGTGGGCGCGGACTGGCCTCAGATCGTGGCCGCGGTCAGTTCAAACGCGCTGATCTCAATGCTGATGGGCGCAGCGTACGGGTATTTTCTTGATTATTGCCGCCGACTGTTCCGTGTGGCGGAAGCGCAGCCGCGCGTCCAGTTGTAACGGCGGCAAACAGAACGGGATTATTGCGGTTCGCCAAACAATCCAGACAGATAACGTTCAAGCGCCATGCGGGAGCTGAAACCATGCGGAATGCCATAGTGCTGTTCCGCATCGCCCCCCAGATAAAGTGGGAACTGTTGATAATGATCGCAGGTTTTCATCTCCGAGGCGGGTTCAGCAAGGGTCTGACTGCGCTCTTTCAGGGTAGGATGAATAATTAACGCCGTACGGCCCATACGCGCTTCACGATTCACATAGACATACGCCTCACCGCGGCGATAGCCATATGTTTTTGGGGTCACTTCCTGCATGGTAAAGCCCACTTTTTCCAGTACGCGCGCTACCTCATCGGGTCGTAAATACATTTTTTTTCCTCATTATCTTTTCACTGCATTGCCAACCTTACAGTAAGGAGCATTAGCAACGCTTTCGGAAAAGTCCATAAACCGCCTCTTAAGGCGTGACCCGGCTCAACGGCAAAAATTCTGGTCTACACTGATAATCACAGCTAACCCATTGGAGGATGACAATGTTTAACAGAATAGATCGGAAGCAGGTCGATGATGGCGTCCAGGAAATTAACGACGATGTAAGCCGTCTGGCCGATTCGCTTGAAGATGTACTGAAATCCTGGGGAAGTGATGCGAAAGATGATGCGGATGCCGCACGCCGCAAAGCAAAAGCCCTGCTGCGTGAAACCCGCGCACGTATGAATGGCCGTAACGGCGTAAGCCAGGCTGCCTGTGACGCAATGGGCTGCGCCGAAACCTATGTACGCCGCAACCCGTGGTGCAGCGTTGGCGTCGCAGCTGCGGCGGGTATTTTTATCGGTGCCCTGCTTAACTGCGGCCGTAAATAAACGCCTCGCTGTTCTCTAAAGCCTCGGCCCGCGCCGGGGCATTTTTTTAGCCGCTCACTGCCCCCTCTTCCTTTCCCGTCAATGCCTGTTCCCTTCACCCGCGCTGTAACGGGTACGCTGTCTTGCGCTACGTCGCGCGGCGCCGCACAGCTTAATGCGTTCGAAACATCTATATATTGTATGGTTGAAACAAAAACAAACTATATCTAGTATTAATCACATCAGCCACCCCTTGTGACATGACCCATGTATCACGCCGTTGTGTCACCATAGATGGAAATACGAATCATGCGCATTACTATTTACACCCGTAACGATTGTGTTCAGTGCCATGCAACGAAACGCGCCATTGAAAGCCGCGGACGGCGTTTGAGCTGGTTAATCTGGATACCCAACCCGAGGCCATCGACGCGCTGCGGGCGCAAGGTTTCCGCCAGTTGCCGGTGGTTATCACAGACACATTAAGCTGGTCAGGTTTCCGGCCAGATATGATCAACCGTCTTGTCCCGACACGAAAGGCGGCAAGCGCATGAGCCAGTTGGTCTACTTTTCCAGCCGTTCTGAAAATACCCATCGTTTTATTCAACGGCTGGGCTTGCCTGCACTGCGCATCGCGATTGATGGCAAGGCGTCGCTGAAAGTAGATCAACCTTACATCCTGGTCGTCCCCAGCTACGGCGGCGGCGAAACCAAAGGTGCGGTGCCGCGCCAGGTTATCCAGTTTCTTAATGATGAAGGCAACCGCGCGTTACTGCGCGGCGTGATCGCGGCGGGTAATCGCAATTTTGGCGACGCATTCTGTCGGGCCGGTGACGTCATTGCCCAAAAGTGCCAGGTGCCCTGTCTCTACCGTTTTGAATTGATGGGCACGATGCACGACATCGAAAACGTGCGTAAGGGAGTTAAAAAATTTTGGCAACGATAGAACACTCATCCGTTATGGCCGACACGGCGGATTACCATGCGCTGAACGCGATGCTCAATCTGTACGATCCCCAGGGCCGCATTCAGTTTGAAAAAGATAAGCAGGCCGTGGCGGCGTTTATGACGCATCACGTACTGCCGAACAGTGTTGATTTTGACAATCAACGGACGCGGTTGCGCTGGCTGGTTGAAGAGAACTATTACGATCCAACCGTGTTGCAGCGCTATAACGAGGAGTTCGTCGTTGCGCTTTTTGACCGGGCCGCAGCCGCCGGATTTCAGTTCCAGACCTTCACGGGTGCGTGGAAGTTCTACACCAGCTACACGTTAAAAACCTTCGACGGAAAGCGGTATCTCGAACATTTTCCCGATCGTGCCTGTATGGTGGCGTTAACCCTGGCGCAGGGCGATGAAAATCTCGCGACGGCCCTGCTCGATGAGATCCTGAGCGGTCGTTTTCAACCTGCCACGCCCACTTTTCTCAACAGCGGCAAACGGCAACGCGGCGAACTGGTTTCCTGCTTCCTGTTGCGTATCGAAGACAATATGGAATCCATTGGCCGGGCGGTGAATTCTGCGCTGCAACTTTCAAAACGCGGCGGCGGCGTGGCATTTCTCCTGTCGAACCTGCGTGAGGCCGGCGCGCCAATTAAGCGCATCGAAAACCAGTCTTCCGGTGTTATTCCCGTGATGAAAATGCTCGAAGACGCCTTTTCCTACGCCAACCAACTGGGCGCGCGCCAGGGAGCCGGTGCGGTCTATCTTCACGCCCATCACCCGGATATTTTGCGTTTTCTGGATACCAAACGGGAAAACGCCGACGAAAAAATTCGTATCAAAACGCTCTCGCTGGGCGTGGTCATCCCGGATATCACCTTCCAGCTCGCCAAACAAAACGCGCAAATGGCGCTGTTTTCACCCTACGATGTGGAGCGGCTGTACGGAAAAGCCTTCGGGGATATCAGCATCAGCGCGTTATACGACACGCTGGTTGCCGATGACCGGGTACGGAAAAGCTGGATCAACGCGCGCGATTTCTTCCAGACCCTCGCGGAAATCCAGTTTGAATCGGGTTATCCCTATTTAATGTTTGAAGATACGGTCAACCGGGCGAATCCCATCGCCGGGCATATCAATATGAGCAACCTGTGCTCGGAGATTTTGCAGGTCAACTCCCCCTCGGAGTATGACGAAAATCTGGATTACACCACGGTGGGGAAAGATATCTCCTGCAACCTCGGTTCGCTGAATATCGCCCACGCCATGGATGCCCCGGATTTCGGCCGTACGGTGGACATCGCGGTTCGGGCGCTCACCGCGGTTTCTGATATGAGCCAGATGCGTAGCGTGCCGTCGGTTGAAGCGGGGAATCGGGCATCTCACGCCATTGGCCTTGGGCAGATGAATCTACACGGTTATCTGGCGCGTGAAGGTATTGCTTACGGCTCAGCGGAGGGGCTGGACTTTACCAATATCTATTTTTACACCGTGACGTGGCATGCCCTGAATACCTCCATGCTGTTGGCAAAAGAGCGCAATACGCGGTTTGCCGGATTTGAGCAGTCACGCTATGCCAGCGGCGACTACTTTACGCCCTATCTGGAGCATGAGTGGCGGCCTGCCACGGACAACGTGGCGCAACTCTTTGCACAGGCGGGGATTACCATACCGACGCGGGAAATGTGGCGGCAACTGCGCGACGACGTGATGCGTTACGGCATCTATAACCAGAATTTACAGGCTATTCCGCCGACCGGCTCGATCTCCTATATCAATCATGCCACCTCAAGTATTCACCCGATCGTGTCGCGTATTGAGATCCGCAAAGAGGGAAAAACGGGCCGGGTCTACTATCCCGCGCCGTTTATGACCAACGACAATATCGCGCTGTATCAGGATGCCTACGAAATAGGTCCGCAGAAAATCATTGATACCTATGCCGAAGCGACGCGCCACGTCGATCAGGGGCTGTCATTGACGCTATTTTTCCCGGACACCGCGACGACCCGGGATATCAACAAGGCGCAAATTTACGCCTGGACAAAAGGTATCAAAACGCTTTACTACATCCGCCTGCGCCAGCTTGCGCTTGAAGGCACCGAAATAGAGGGATGCGTTTCGTGCGCATTATAACGCCATGACATTAACCCGAATCAGCGCCATCAACTGGAACAACATCCAGGACGAAAAAGATCTCGAAGTCTGGAACCGCCTGACCAGCAATTTCTGGCTCCCGGAGAAAGTCCCGTTATCCAACGATATCCCCTCCTGGCAATCATTAACGCCCGAGGAACAGCAACTGACCATCCGCGTCTTTACCGGCCTGACGCTATTAGACACGGTACAAAACAGCGTTGGCGCGCCTTCCCTGATGCCCGACTCGCTCACTCCTCATGAAGAGGCGGTGCTGTCGAATATCGGCTTTATGGAAGCCGTTCATGCCCGCTCTTACAGTTCGATTTTCTCGACGCTGTGCCAGACCCGCGACGTGGATGCGGCTTACGCGTGGAGTGAAAACAATGCGCCGTTACAACGCAAAGCGCAGTTAATTCTCGAACACTATCGCGGCGACAACGCGCTGAAGAAGAAAATCGCCAGCGTCTTTCTGGAGTCATTTCTGTTTTACACGGGTTTTTACCTGCCTGTGTACTGGTCGAGCCGGGGAAAACTGACCAACACCGCTGATCTGATCCGCCTGATCATTCGTGATGAAGCCGTGCACGGATATTACATCGGTTACAAATATCAGCAGGGATTAGCCCGGCAGGACGCCGCCACCCGTGCGTCGTTAAAAGACTTCGCGCTGGATCTGATGATGGCGCTCTACGAAAACGAAATGGCGTATACCCAGGCGCTCTACGGCGACATCGGCTGGGTAGAGGACGTCAGCGCTTTCCTGTGTTACAACGCCAATAAGGCCTTGATGAACCTGGGTTATGAGGCGCTGTTTCCGCCGGAGATGGCGGATGTGAACCCCGCTATTCTTGCCGCGCTGTCACCCAATGCCGATGAAAACCACGATTTCTTTTCCGGATCTGGTTCATCCTATGTGATGGGGAAAGCGGTGGAAACCGAAGACGACGACTGGAATTTTTAATGACGACTTAACGCAAATTTATTAGCGAAACAGGCACGAAAATAGTCATCTTTTTTTCGTGCCTGTTACCTTCTGAATATTCCCGAATCGTACCCGAACGCACAGAATAACCCTCACCCCATTATTGATAAATCAGCGGCCCATAATCATCGGTTTCATCCATATAATGGGCCATGAAATCAAAAAATATTCACTTTTTTTAATTGCCGCTCAGCCCTTATATCATGGGAAATCCACGCCACTCGCCTGCGCTTATTGGCCTTTCATCGGGGTTTGCAAGGGTTGCCTCAGATTGAGAGTGTGTTAGGGTAATGCCGATCATTATTTCCTGCAGGAATGAAACCGTTATCGATAAATAACAGGAACACGACGATTGCATGGCAATTAAATTAGAAATTAAGAATCTGTATAAAATATTTGGGGAAAATCCACAGCGCGCCTTTAAATATATTGATAAAGGCCTTTCGAAAGAAGAAATACTTGAAAAGACCGGGCTTTCACTTGGCGTAATCAACGCCAGTCTGGCCATTGAAGAAGGCGAGATATTCGTCATCATGGGGTTATCCGGTTCAGGAAAATCAACCATGGTTCGCCTTCTCAATCGCCTGATTGAACCCACCCGGGGGCAGGTGCTGATTGACGGCGAAGACATTGCCAAAATATCAGAATCGAAGCTCTCTGAGGTGCGCAAAAAGAAAATTGCGATGGTCTTTCAGTCATTTGCGCTGATGCCCCATATGACGGTATTAAATAATACCGCATTTGGTATGGAACTCGCGGGCGTGGGTGTACAGGAGCGTCAGGAAAAGGCGCTGGATGCATTACGCCAGGTGGGACTGGAAAATTATGCTCATGCTTATCCGGATGAATTATCCGGCGGAATGCGACAACGCGTCGGATTAGCCCGTGCGCTGGCCATCAATCCCGATATCTTGTTAATGGATGAAGCCTTCTCGGCCCTCGATCCGTTAATTCGCAGTGAAATGCAGGATGAGCTAATTAAACTTCAGGCGAAGCACCAGCGGACCATTGTATTTATTTCTCACGATCTCGATGAAGCCATGCGAATTGGCGACCGAATTGCGATTATGCAAAACGGCGAGGTGGTGCAAATTGGTACGCCGGATGAAATTCTGAATAACCCGGCAAATGACTATGTGCGCACCTTCTTCCGGGGTGTGGATATTAGCCAGGTCTTTAGTGCCAAAGATATTGCCCGCCGAACGCCGGTCGGGTTAATCCGTAAAACCCCAGGCTTTGGCCCGCGATCGGCCATAAAACTGTTACAGGACGAGGATCGTGAATACGGCTACGTGCTGGAACGCGGCCAGAAATTCGTTGGCATTGTCTCTACCGATTCCCTGAAAGCCGCGCTTGCCGCCGGTGCAGGCCTTGACGATGCGCTGCTGGACTCCCCTGCCGCTGTCGATGCCCAAACGCCGCTTAGCGAGCTGTTATCGGTTGTCGGCCAGGCGCCCTGCGCGGTGCCGGTCGTCGGTGATGAAGGGCAGTATGTGGGCATCATCTCGAAAGGGATGCTGTTGCAGGCATTAGATCGTGAGGGGGCAACCAATGAGTAACGAAACCAATCCGTGGGATACCGGCAGCCAGCCTGCCGATAACGCCAGCAATGCCGCCGACGCCTGGGGAACGCAAACCGACAGCGCCACCAGCGCCGCCGATGCATGGGGAACCCCTGCCGCCACGCCACAGGACGCGCCGGCGGCCGACTGGCTGAACAGCGCACCGGCGCCCGCGCCAGAGCATTTTACTATTCTCGATCCGTTCCATAAGACCCTGATCCCGCTGGATAGCTGGGTGACACAAGGGATCGACTGGGTGGTAGTGCATTTCCGCCCGCTGTTTCAGGGCATCCGCGTGCCGGTGGATTACATTCTGAACGCCTTCCAGCAACTGCTGCTGGGGATGCCTGCACCGGTGGCGATTATTCTGTTCGCGTTAATCGCCTGGCAGATATCCAGCCTCGGCATGGGTGTCGCTACGCTGATCTCACTGATCGCCATCGGCGCGATTGGCGCCTGGTCTCAGGCGATGATCACCCTGGCGCTGGTATTGACCGCGTTGCTGTTCTGTATCGTCATTGGCCTGCCGATGGGGATCTGGCTGGCGCGCAGTCCAGGCGCCGCGAAAGTGATTCGTCCACTGCTGGATGCGATGCAGACCACACCCGCGTTCGTCTATCTGGTGCCAATCGTGATGCTGTTTGGTATCGGCAATGTGCCGGGCGTGGTGGTGACCATTATCTTCGCGCTCCCGCCAGTGGTCCGCCTGACCATTCTGGGCATCAATCAGGTGCCGGCGGATCTGATCGAGGCGTCACGCTCCTTTGGGGCCAGCCCGCGTCAGATGTTGTTTAAAGTTCAGCTGCCGCTGGCAATGCCCACCATCATGGCGGGCGTCAACCAGACGCTGATGCTGGCGCTCTCTATGGTGGTGATCGCCTCAATGATCGCCGTGGGCGGCCTTGGTCAGATGGTGCTGCGCGGGATTGGTCGACTCGATATGGGGCTGGCCACCGTAGGCGGCGTGGGGATCGTGATCCTCGCCATTATTCTTGACCGCCTGACCCAGGCGATGGGCCGCGATGCCCGTTCGCGTGGCAACCGCCGCTGGTATGCCACCGGGCCGCTGGGTCTGCTGCTCCGCCCTTTCACTAAATAAACCGCAAGCACGTCCGGGGCGGCCCACACCTGCCGCCCCGCTTCTCCTCTTCATTCAATAAAAGGAACAACGATGCGACATAGCCTGATTTTAGCCACAGCCATTGCTACCCTTGCTTCCACGCCTGTTTTTGCCGCCGATTTGCCGGGCAAAGGAATTACAGTCCAGCCGGTGCAGAGCACCATTTCCGAAGAGTCGTTCCAGACGCTGCTGGTCAGCCGCGCCCTGGAAAAACTGGGCTATACCGTGAATAAAACCAGCGAAGTGGATTACAACGTTGGCTACACCTCTATTGCTTCTGGCGACGCGACCTTTACCGCTGTTAACTGGCAGCCACTGCATGACGACATGTATAAAGCCGCAGGCGGCGATAACAAATTCTACCGTGAAGGGGTTTATGTCACCGGCGCGGCGCAGGGTTATCTGATCGACAAAAAAACCGCCGAACAATACAAAATCACCCGTATCGACCAGCTTAAAGATCCGAAAATCGCCAAACTGTTCGACGGCAACGGCGACGGTAAAGCCGACATGATGGGCTGCTCACCAGGCTGGGGCTGCGAAGCGGTCATTAACCACCAGAATAAAGCGTATGAGCTGGAAAACACCGTTAACGTCAGCCACGGTAACTATGCCGCGATGATGGCCGACACCATCACCCGTTTTAAAGAAGGCAAACCGGTGCTCTATTACACCTGGACGCCGTACTGGGTGAGCGATGTGCTGAAACCGGGCAAAGACGTGGTCTGGCTGCAGGTGCCGTTCTCTTCCCTGCCGGGCGAGCAGAAAGACATCGATACCAAGCTGTCGAACGGCGCGAACTACGGCTTCCCGGTGAACACCATGCATATCGTGGCGAATAAAGCCTGGGCAGAGAAAAATCCGGCGGCGGCCAAACTGTTCTCGCTGATGAAGCTGCCGATTGGGGATATTAACGCCCAGAACGCCATGATGCATGAAGGTAAAGCCTCTGAGGCTGATATCCAGGGTCACGTTGACGGCTGGATCAAAGCCCACCAGCAGCAGTTCGACGGCTGGATTAATGAAGCATTAAAAGCGCAGAAGTAACTTATAAAAACCCCACACCGCGACCAAAGCCAGTGGGTTTTGGTCCGGCATCATAATCGCCGGGGCGCTATCGACGAGCCAGGTCAGGCCCGCAGGGATGCGGCGGAGGGCGAGAAAGGCAGGACGCCGTCCCGCCCGACCTGAAGCGAGAAGATGGCACAAAGGGAACCGCGCATCGGCGATTTTGTTGGCCGGGAGTCTGGGGTGTCAGGGACGTGGCGGCGAGCGTCCCTGATTCGTTCGCGGACTCCGATGTCGCATAGATATACATCGAATAAGCGAACGAAACATTCCACCGCGCTCATAAAAACTTACAGCCCCCCTTCCCCCCACCGCACATTCTGACACTCAACAATTCAGTAACAATCCTTTCTGATGCGTTATCATGCCCGCCTGGCAAGAAAGACTATTCCGTGACTGATAATAATGACGAAAACTTCTCAAGGGCTGAGCCCGGCGCTGATTGCGCTGATGTCCCTCGCTACCGGACTCGCGGTAGCCAGTAACTACTATGCGCAACCACTGCTCGATACCATCGCCAACGCTTTTGATCTGTCGGTCAACCAGGCAGGGTTTATCGTGACCGCCGCGCAGCTGGGCTACGCGGCAGGTTTGCTGTTTCTGGTGCCGCTCGGCGACATGTTTGAACGCCGTAAGCTGATTGTCTCGATGACCTTACTGGCGGCAGGCGGAATGCTGATCACCGCCAGCAGCCATAGCCTGTGGATGATGATTCTGGGCACCGCGCTGACCGGTCTGTTTTCGGTGGTCGCGCAGATTCTGGTGCCGCTGGCGGCCACCCTCGCCAGCCCGGATAAACGCGGCAAAGTGGTCGGCACAATTATGAGCGGCCTGCTGCTCGGAATTTTGCTGGCGCGTACCGTGGCGGGTTTACTGGCGAATCTCGGCGGCTGGCGCACCGTTTACTGGGTGGCGTCGGTACTGATGGCGCTGATGGCAATCGCCCTGTGGCGCGGCCTGCCTGTGGCAAAGCCCCAGTCGCACCTGAATTATCCGCAACTGTTACGCTCCGTCTTTACGCTGTTTATCCACGATAAACTGCTGCGCACCCGCGCGGCGCTTGGCTGCCTGACCTTCGCTAACTTCAGCATTCTCTGGACCTCAATGGCGTTTCTGCTCGCTGCGCCGCCGTTTAACTTCTCCGAAGGGACGATTGGATTGTTTGGCCTGGCGGGCGCGGCGGGCGCGTTAGGCGCTCGTCCCGCAGGCGGTCTGGCAGATAAAGGCAAAGCCCATCTCACCACCACCGCCGGACTGGCGTTGCTGCTGGCGTCGTGGATAGCCATCGCCCTCGGCCAGGCCTCGGTGCTGGCGCTGATTGTCGGCATTCTGGTGCTCGATCTGACGGTGCAGGGTGTCCATATCACTAACCAGACCGTGATTTATCGCCTTCACCCGGACGCGCGTAACCGCCTGACCGCAGGTTACATGACCAGCTACTTTATCGGTGGTGCTGCGGGGTCGTTAATTTCCGCCTCGGCTTACCAACATGCGGGCTGGAATGGAGTCTGCCTCGCAGGCGCAACGGTGGCATTGCTGAATTTGCTGGTGTGGTGGAAGGGTTATCATCGCCATAACGGCCAGGGGTAAACGTCCGGCGGCACACTTAACCAATTGTGCTTAAGGGTGTAAAGGCGGTTAAGTCTCTGTTAAGGTTATCAGGATCTATTCATCAGGTAATTTTAACGTAGATAACTAATTAGCGACTCCTATGGAAAGCCGTGCCGCCGTCACCGAGATCCCTCCCCGCAGCGATGCCTCGTTGCTGGAAGGCGTTAAAGACAGTTTACCAATCGTCATCAGTTATCTGCCGGTGGCATTCGCGTTTGGAATGAATGCCACCCGCCTGGGTTTTACCCCCCTCGAAAGCCTGTTTTTTTCCTGCATTATCTACGCCGGCGCCAGCCAGTTCGTGATCACCACGATGCTGGCCGCGGGCAGTTCGCTATGGGTCGCCGCGCTCACGGTGATGGCGATGGACGTCCGCCATGTTCTGTACGGCCCTTCCCTGCGTAGCCGTATTGTCCGTCAGCTTGAAAAACCCAAAACCGCACTCTGGGCATTTGGGCTGACCGATGAAGTCTTTGCCGCCGCCACCGCTAAACTGGTGCGAGATAATCGTCGCTGGACGGAAAACTGGATGATCGGCATCGCGTTCTGCTCGTGGCTCTCCTGGGTTACCGGCACTCTGGCTGGCGCCTACTCCGGCAATGGCTTGCTGGAGGGCTATCCGGCAGTTGAAGCCGCGATGGGCTTTATGCTTCCCGCACTGTTTATGAGCTTTTTACTGGTCTCTTTTCAGCGTGCCCAGTCGCGTAGCGTGGCGGCCTCACTGGCCGGAGCCGTGCTTGGCGTGACGTTATTTTCGATCCCGGTCGCGATTCTGGCGGGCATTGTCTGCGGCTGCCTGACCGCGGTGATTGAACATGTCAGAAGGGACGGCGATGCGCACTGATGTCCTGCTGCTCGGTCTGCTGGTCGGCCTGGTAAATTATCTGTTCCGCTATCTCCCTTTGCGGGTGCGCGCCGGTAGCGTCCGACCTGCAAAACGGGGAGTCACCGGCATATTGCTTGATACGATCGGCGTTGCGTCTATTTGCGCATTGCTGGTGGTGTCCAGCGTACCGGAAATTGTCCATGACACCCGCCGCCTGCTGCCGACGCTGATTGGTTTCGCCGTGCTGGGCATCAGTTTTTACAAAACTCGCAGCATCATTATTCCGACGCTGTTGAGTGCTCTGGGCTATGGAATCGCCTGGAAATTGTTGACGGTAATATAGCGTTCTCTAATTCGTTAAAATAAATAATACATTTACATTATTTGTTACCGTCGTTACTATATCGACTGCAATTAATGAGGTCATACCTGATGGATAGTTCGTTTACGCCGATTGAACAAATGCTTAAATTCCGCGCCAGTCGCTATGAAGATTTCCCTTATCAGGAAATTTTGCTGACTCGCCTGTGCATGCACATGCAGGGCAAGCTGCTGGAAAATCGCAATAAAATGCTGAAAGCGCAAGGCATTAACGAGACCCTGTTTATGGCGTTGATAACCCTTGAATCCCAGGAAAATCACAGCATTCAGCCCAGCGAACTGAGCTGCGCGCTGGGTTCATCGCGCACCAATGCCACGCGCATTGCCGATGAGCTGGAAAAACGGGGTTGGATTGAGCGCCGTGAAAGCGATAACGATCGCCGTTGCCTGCATCTACAATTAACCGATAAAGGCCAGGAGTTTTTGCGTCAGGTGTTGCCGCCGCAGCATAACTGCCTGCAACATTTGTGGTCATCGCTGGATGTCTCTGAAAAAGAGCAGCTTGAAAAAATCACCCGCAAGCTGTTGTCCCGTCTTGACCAAATGGATGCCGACGACACCATTCTTGAAGCGACGCGTTAATCCGCTAAGTCGCCCGTTTCGCAAACGTCCAATCGATACAGATAAGCTACAGTTACAGGCCAGCAGTTTACTGCTGGCCTTTTCTGACAACAGGTCGGCTCAGCCGATGAGAAAATAAGAAGATCGTGGAGAAAAACATGAGCGCAAATGCGGAGAATTCAGCCCCGCAGCAAGCGGTTAATAAAAAAGGCAAACGCAAAAGCTTGCTGATTTTATTGACGTTGCTCTTTATTGTTTTGGCAGTGGCATATGGGATCTACTGGTTTTTAGTACTGCGTCATTACGAAGAAACCGACGATGCGTATGTGGCAGGAAATCAGGTACAAATCATGGCGCAGGTCTCTGGCAGCGTCACGAAAGTGTGGGCGGATAACACCGACTTCGTCAAAAAAGGCGATGTGCTGGTGACGCTTGACCCGACCGATGCTCAGCAGGCGTTTGAAAAAGCGCAAACCGAGCTGGCGTCCAGCGTTCGTCAAACCCATCAGTTAATGATCAACAGTAAGCAGTATCAGGCCAATATTGAACTGCAGAAAACCGCTCTGGCACAGGCGCAAAGCGACTTAAACCGTCGTATTCCGCTGGGCAGCGCCAATTTGATTGGCCGTGAAGAACTGCAACACGCCCGTGATGCGGTCACCAGCGCGCAGGCGCAGCTTGACGTTGCGATTCAACAGTACAACGCCAACCAGGCGATGATTCTGGGTTCTAAGCTCGAAGATCAGCCAGCGGTAAAACAGGCCGCGACCGAAGTGCGTAATGCATGGCTGGCGCTGGAGCGCACCAAAATCGTCAGCCCGATTACCGGCTATGTGTCGCGCCGCGCCGTGCAGCCTGGCGCACAAATCAGCCCGACCACGCCATTAATGGCCGTGGTACCCGCCACAAATCTGTGGGTGGACGCCAACTTTAAGGAAACCCAGCTGGCGCATATGCGCATCGGCCAACCGGCGACCGTGGTGAGCGATATTTACGGCGATGACGTGAAATACACCGGTAAAGTGGTCGGCCTGGATATGGGTACCGGGAGCGCGTTCTCCTTATTGCCTGCACAAAACGCCACCGGCAACTGGATCAAAGTGGTCCAGCGCTTACCGGTGCGGATTGAAATCGACGCCAAACAGCTGGAACAGCATCCGCTGCGTATCGGCCTTTCTACCCTGGTGGAAGTGGACACCAGCAACCGCGACGGCCAGGTTCTGGCGAACCAGACCCGCTCTGAGCCTATCTACGAAAGCAACGCGCGCGAGATTAGCCTTGAGCCCGTTAACACACTGATTAACGATATTGTGCGGGCCAACGCGAATTGACTGGCGGAGGCGGTATGCAACAACGTAAACCGCTGGAAGGCGCGCAACTGGTCATCATGACCATTGCGCTGTCGCTGGCGACCTTTATGCAGGTGTTGGATTCCACCATTGCTAACGTGGCGATCCCCACCATTGCCGGCAACCTTGGCTCATCACTGAGCCAGGGGACATGGGTGATCACCTCCTTCGGCGTAGCGAATGCGATTTCGATCCCCCTTACCGGCTGGCTGGCTAAGCGCTTCGGTGAAGTAAAACTCTTCCTGTGGGCGACCATTCTGTTTGTGCTCGCATCCTGGGCATGCGGCGTGTCAACCAGCCTGAACATGTTGATTTTTTTCCGCGTGATTCAGGGGATTGTCGCCGGGCCGCTGATCCCGCTGTCCCAGAGCTTATTGCTGAATAACTACCCGCCAGCCAAACGCAGCATCGCCCTGGCGCTGTGGTCAATGACGGTGATCGTCGCGCCTATTTGCGGCCCGATCCTGGGGGGTTGGATCAGTGATAACTATCACTGGGGCTGGATTTTCTTCATCAACGTGCCTATTGGCGCGCTGGTAGTGCTGCTGACGCTGCAAACCCTGCGTCACCGTGAAACCCGTACCGAACAGCGGCGAATTGATGCCGTGGGGCTGGGGTTGCTGGTCGTCGGTATCGGCAGTTTGCAGGTGATGCTGGACCGGGGTAAAGAGCTCGACTGGTTTAGCTCCAGTGAGATCATTATTCTGACCATTGTCGCGGTGGTGTCGATAAGTTTCCTGATCGTCTGGGAGCTGACAGATGACAACCCTATTGTCGATCTCTCGCTCTTCAAGTCGCGAAACTTCACCATCGGCTGTCTGTGTATCAGCCTGGCCTATATGCTCTATTTTGGGGCCATCGTCCTGCTGCCGCAGCTGCTACAGGAGGTATACGGCTACACCGCCACCTGGGCGGGTCTGGCATCAGCGCCGGTGGGGATCATTCCGGTTCTGCTGTCGCCAATAATTGGCCGTTTCGCCCACCGACTGGATATGCGTCGTCTGGTGACATTCAGCTTCATTATGTATGCCGTGTGTTTTTACTGGCGAGCGTATACCTTCGAACCGGGAATGGATTTCGGCGCGTCGGCCTGGCCGCAGTTTATCCAGGGCTTCGCGGTGGCGTGCTTCTTTATGCCGCTGACCACCATTACCCTTTCCGACCTGCCGCCGGAACGCATGGCCGCCGCATCGAGTTTATCGAACTTTATGCGTACGCTGGCGGGCTCTATCGGGACGTCCATTACCACCACGCTCTGGACTAACCGGGAGTCGCTGCATCATGCTCAGCTGACCGAATCGGTGAATCCTTATAACCCTAATGCGCAGGAAATGTATAACCAGTTGCAGGGCCTGGGGATGAGCCAGGAGCAGGCGTCGGGTTATCTGGCGCGTGAAATCACCAACCAGGGGCTTATTATTTCCGCCAATGAGATATTCTGGATTTCTGCGGGGGTGTTCCTGGTGCTGCTTGGGCTGGTCTGGTTTGCCAAACCACCGTTCGGCGCAGGCAGTGGAGGCGGCGGCGCGCATTAGCGCCGTGGGACTGATACAAAAAAAGCGCCAATGGCGCTTTTTTTATTCGCTCTGCACGCTGACTAGATGTGCAGTTCTTTCAGGGTTTCTTTCGGCAACGCCAGTTCTTCGTTACTGTTTACACGCACGCCGCGTTCCACAATGTGGCGCGCAATGTCCTGTGCTTCTTCGAGGGAGTGCATTTGGTAAGTACCGCACTGGTAAACGTTCAGTTCCGGGATCTGGTTCTGCTCTTTCACTTTCAGCACGTCTTCCATCGCGGCTTTCCAGGCATCTGCCACGCGCTGTTCCTGCGGCTCGCCGATCAGGCTCATATAAAAGCCGGTACGGCAACCCATCGGAGAAATATCGATAATCTCAACGCCGTTGCCGTTCAGGTGGTCGCGCATAAAGCCAGCGAACAGGTGCTCCAGCGTGTGAATGCCTTTTTCCGGCATCACTTCCTGGTTTGGAATGCAAAAGCGCAGGTCGAATACGGTGATGGTGTCGCCGTGCGGCGTATGCATGGTTTTAGCGACACGCACCGCCGGGGCCTGCATACGGGTATGGTCAACGGTAAAGCTATCCAGTAATGGCATCGGGTCACCTCCAGGCAGTGATATTTTTTAAATTAAAATGAACTATTGGTTTCCAGGCGAGTCTGAATATATGAAAGACGCGCATTTGTTATCATCATCCCTGTCTTCAGAGATGAAATTTTTGGCCACACACTGTGTGGCCTTTTCTTTTTCTACTGGCTCTGCTTCGCCAGAAATTCTTCAAACGATTCGGTGTCAGCGGCTTCAATGGCGCGTTGACGTTCCCATGATTCGTCGCGCTCTTTGGCAAAATCGGCTTCGCTCAGCACTTCGTACGGCTCTTCACGGAGCTGTGAACGGTACTGATCCGCCAGCGCCAGGCCGGTACCGCCAATCCCTTTATCGATCATCGAATTCAGAATACGTGCTGAATACGTCAATTCCGGGTTATCGAAACACTCAACCAGTTGCTCGCAGACTTCCTGATACTGACGATTTCCGGCGATGCCGTCCAGCGTATGCGCGACGGTCAGTAAATCCCGGAACAGATCTTTACCCACTTTCTCAAGCGGATGTTGTGCGGTTTCGCATCCAATACCGAGGGTCAAACCCGGCTTGCGGCCTTCGAGGATCACACGGTTCCAGTTCTTACGGGTACACTGCAGTTCGTCGCTGCTCATTTCCGGCGCATCGGCCAGCACGCACCAGATCATAAACAGATCCAGGAAGCGCACCTGCTGTTCGTCCACGCCCGTTGCTGAGAACGGGTTAATGTCCAGCGAGCGCACTTCAATATATTCAATGCCGCCGCGCATTAACGCGTCCGACGGCGTTTCGCCTTTACGGGTGACGCGTTTCGGGCGTATCGGGGCGTACAGCTCATTTTCTATCTGCAGGATATTGGTATTGATTTGCAGATGCTTATCGCCGTCCATCAGGCCGATTTTCGCGTACTCTTCCGACGGCGTTTTGATGGCGCGTTTCAATCCTGCCACATAAGTCTCGAGATCGTTAAACGTAATCCCGAGATTGCTTTGCGATTTATTGGTATAACCGAGGTCGCTCAGGCGTAACGAGGTGGCGTACGGCAGGTAATACATTCCGCAGTCGGTTTTCTCGAACGGCAGCGTCGTGGGTTTTCCCTGCAGGAATGAGGCGCAAATGGCTGGCGATGCGCCAAACAGATACGGGATCACCCAACCGAAACGGTAGTAATTGCGAATCAGCCGGAAATAGCCCGCAGAAATTGCCGCTTTACCACTGTCGCTGTCTTTTACTCCACACTTTGCCTGCCAGAAGGCCAGCGGCAGTGAGAAGTTGTAATGCACGCCGGAAATGGTCTGCATCAGCGCGCCGTAGCGGTTTTTCAGGCCTTCACGATACAGCGTCTTAAGACGACCAATATTAGAGCGGCCATATTGCGCCAGTTCGATATTTTTACCGTCTGCGATATAGCACGGCATGCTGAGCGGCCACATGCGCTCATCGCCCAGCTTACGCGCCACATGGCGATGGATATCGCGCAGCACGGCCAGCATATGATCAATATCGCCATCAACCGGCGTAATGAATTCCAGAAGCGCTTCTGCGAAATCGGTGGTAATCCACTGATGAGTTAGCGCTGAACCCAGCGTTTCCGGATGCCCGGTTTCGGCAAGCTGTCCTTCCGGCGTCACGCGTAAGGTTTCGCGCTCAAGCCCACGACGAATGCCCTGTAAAGCATCAGGATGTTTTTCAAGCCAGGCCAGCGCCTGTGATACGTCCGGGATCAAATTGACCTCCCGCCTGTCGAATACATTTTTATTAAGCATAATTGTAATGGTTGACGATTAAAGGTCACTCAAACAATCCAATTAGTGCCACCACGCCATCCCCTGGAGCGTTAAAAGCGCGACAACGATATAGCGCAGCGCTTTGCCCAGGCATAAAAAGAACACCACCGGCCACCACGATAAACGTAGCCATCCGGCGAGCAGGCACAACAAATCGCCTATGACAGGCATCCAGCTAAGTAATAGCGCAACTGGACCAAAACGTTGTAGCCAGTAAACCGCTTTCTCCTGCCAGCGCGAGGTTTCGCGTAAAGGAAAAAGCCGCCCAAGAATAACGTTAGTCAGCCCTCCAAGGCTATTACCTATTGTTGCTATTAAAACGAGTAATCCAGGCTCGCTTTTCCCGGCCAGTAACAACGCGATCAACACCGCTTCAGAACTGCCGGGTAATAACGTGGCGCTCAAAAAACTGCTGGAGAACAGCGAGAACAGTGACAGCGCGTCACTCACAGTAAGCGTACATCCACTGCATCCATCCCGGCTGAGTGCGCCGCCTGGATACCGAAATCCGCATCTTCGAATACCACGCATTTTTCTGGCGCCACGCCCATCAGCGCGGCGCAACGCAGAAAGGTATCCGGTGCGGGTTTATGATGTTGGACATGATCGGCGGCGACCACCGCCTGGAAATAGTGTCGCAAGCCTAAATGGGCTAACAACGCCTCGGCAATAGCGCTTTCGCTGCCGGTGCCAACGGCCATAGGACGACGCCCATGCCACGCTTTAACCACGTCGATTAGCGGCAGCGGGCGCACGGTGTCCAGCAGCATCGCTTTAACTGCCTGCGTTTTTTCACGTGCCAGCGCATGGGGATCGAGCGTGGCACCATTTAGGGCGATAACCGCTTCGGCGATACGCCAGGTAGGTGAACCATTGAGCGCAACCATGGCTTCAAGGTCAAATTGCATACCGTAACGACCCAGTACCTCGCTCCACGCCTTACGGTGCGTGGGTTCAGTATCCAGGATGGTGCCATCCATATCGAAAATTAGCCCGTCGTAACGATCGTACATTTCGCCCCCAAAGTTGATTACAGGAGCGTTACTTTATCGTAAACAAGGGTAAATGTCGCTGACTGAACCTGAGGATAAGATTTGGGCGATGAAGGATTGAGCAAAACAGGATTGATAAAAAATGAAGGTTTATCGGGGAGAGTTTATGACTGGCTCGCGATACTCACACAAGCTCTTTAACAACCGCATTGCTGTTAGCCAGGAGAATAATGGTGCATCCGGGAGGATGATTCGGCTGCGCCTCACCCTACGGGCCGTTGCTGACGCAACGTTATCCTCCCTGGAGCTCGCGATACTATCGCAGGCCCTTTAAACAACAGCATGGCTGCTATTCAGGAGAATAATGGTGCATCCGGGAGGATTCGAACCTCCGACCGCTCGGTTCGTAGCCGAGTACTCTATCCAGCTGAGCTACGGATGCATCGGGGATATTGCTGTACTACTGAATCAATCTAACATCGTCCTGATGTCATACTGATGAGGATGATGCATCCGGGAGGATTACTCGGCTGCGCCTCACCCTTCGGGCCGTTGCTGACGCAACGTTATCCTCCCTGGTGCTCGCGATACTTTCGCAGGCCCGTTAAACAACAGCGTGGCTGCTATTCAGGAGAATAATGGTGCATCCGGGAGGATTCGAACCTCCGACCGCTCGGTTCGTAGCCGAGTACTCTATCCAGCTGAGCTACGGATGCATCGGAAATACTGCTGTACTGCTGAATCAATGTCACTCATCATCTCGCAACACTGATGAAGATGGTGCATCCGGGAGGATTCGAACCTCCGACCGCTCGGTTCGTAGCCGAGTACTCTATCCAGCTGAGCTACGGATGCATCGGG
>OKCK01000083.1_pt1 | contig 38843 bp, 31 predicted proteins | sample 1614961 | NCBI WGS metagenome assembly OKCK01 (sample SAMN04436984, study PRJEB24849) | human gut metagenome | biome: human gut; feature: NICU; material: stool | host: Homo sapiens | place: USA: Saint Louis, MO | collected 2010-07-31
TGCGCGATTACGTCACTGGTGGGCGCTTGTTCACTGCTGTCCTGAGACATGTAACCCCTCGATGTGGAGTGCGACGCCACCACGCGCTTGTGCCGAGGGCGTCCTTCACCATCACGAGAGCGTAGAGAACCGGCGATGTCCATGTCGCCACCATAATGATGAGATCCACGAAGTTCTCGACGTCGCGGAACGCCGCATTGAGCGCCGCCGCGAGCATGCCAAGACCCACGGTAAACACGAGCAGGATCACCATGCCGATGAGGAACCACCACCCCTCAGCGATGGAAGGGCGCCAGCCGAAAAGACCCGCCCCCACCATGAGCACGAGCACTTGGGGCACGAAATGCACAAGCGCCACGAGTGCGCTCGCCCACGGGAATAACTCCGACGGCAGGTAAATCTTCGACACAAGCGGCGCGTTCGACGCGATCGAACGCGTGCAGTTCCCGAACACCTCGCTGAAGAGGTTGATGACGATGATGCCGGAGAAAAGATAAGCCGCGTATGCCGGAAGCGAGCGGTTCAGCTGAAGAAAGACTCCGAGCGCCAGATAGAACACCGCGAACTGCACCGCGGGCTTCGCGTAGCTCCACGCCATGCCCAGCACGCTGCCTCGGTAGCGCACCCGAAGTTCCTTCTTCACGAGAAGGCGCAGCAGGAACCGCTCGTAGAGAGGATTAAGCCATCCCTTGTCGCTTCCCGGTACTCGCCATCCCTGAGCCTTTTCCTCGCGCGTGATGGAGGAGATACTCACGCGTTTCGGCCCTCACGCTTTGGGGCGGGATTCGCCGCAAATGTGCGCTCCCACGCCTCAAACGACGTGAGTTGTGACGCTGCAGCGCGGTACTGCTCGCGCAAGGTGCTCCACTTCGCAAAGAGTTCAGCGTGCGTGCGCACGGCTTCGGCGAGCAGTTCGCGGGCTTGCTTCGGATCTCGCTTGTACCACGCGATCTGTGTGCCTTCGGCGTTGGACACAAGAGCACTATCGTAGTGCGACAGGCGCCACCAGCGCGCATCTTGGTGCGCAATTGCATCCTGCGGATGTTCGAGCGAGAGCTCGCTCGGCTTCGTGAAAGCCTGCTTCGCGAGCTGCTTGATCGTCCACGCCGGCATGAGGAGTCGACGAGGCTGGCTAAAGCCCCGCCCTTTGCGCGGCGGTTTATTCGTACGCACGTCAGGGTAGTCGTCGACGTCTTTCTTCTGCACGGCGTCGTCGAACTGTGCGGCCAGTGCGCGAATCTCGGGAAGCGTCGTCCCGATTGTCTCGTGAAGATGCTCGGGGCCTGCAAGGACATCGCGCTGGGCCATAAGGCGGCCCGTTTGCGTGTAGTACTGCATGGAAATCACATGCTTGATGTCCATGAAGTGCGATTCCTTCACGAGCCTGCCGCCGCGCTCATACGGTGAATGCAACAGGGCGGTGATGAGCCGGTTGCGCTCGTGGAAGAACGCCTGCCACCCCACAAGGTCGTCCTTTTCGCTCCAGGACATGTGCCACACGCCGGCACCCGGCAACGTGACAGTCGGAAATCCTGCATTTCCCGCTCGCAGACCGTACTCGGCATCATCCCACTTGATAAACACAGGAAGGGAAAGGCCGATCTCCCGTACCACTTCGGTGGGGATGAGACACATCCACCAGCCGTTGTAATCCACATCAACGCGGCGGTGCATCCAACTAGTTGCGCGAAGGGGGTGCACGGCAAGGTCGTGATTGTACTTTGAATCGCTGAAGGCAAGTCCGTAGTGGAAGCGCCACCGATCAATGCTTTCACCGAATGCCAGCATGGACGTGCGGTTATTCAGATCGAACATGTGGGCGCCTACAAGCGTGGGCTTCGTTGCGAAGTCCGCGAACGTCACAAGGCGTTCAAGTGAAATCGGCTCGATGGAAATATCGTCATCACAGTTCACCACGTAGGTGGACTTTTCGGCGATACAGGCTTCGTACATTCCGCGCGAGAACCCGCCCGAGCCGCCAATATTGCCCTGCTCAATGACGCGAAGCTTGTCACCCATCGCCTCCTCGAGCTCTGCGAGCTCGTCAGCGTGATCTCGCAGGCGATCGCTTCCCTGATCGATGATGTACATGACATCAAGGAGCTCGAACAGTCGCGGTGAATTCGCTATCGTGCGGATGTTCTCGAAGCAGTAGCGCACCTTATTCATGGTTGTCATGGCAATCGAGAAGGATCCGCGCACGCGTGCCAAAGACTCCGGAGCCGAGTACGTCGCGCCGCTAACCTCCAGAGCTCCCGCCGAAGCGTGAACATCGAACCAATACCAGCCGCCATCTCCGAAAGCAGTGACGGGCAACGTAAACGTCGAGACAGCTTCGCCCGCCACCGTTTCGGTTACCACAGTCCGCGAACGGCCATTCGCGCTCGAGCGGTGCACAACAATCCTGCCTTCGCCCTTTGTCGCGACGGTCAGCGTCACATCACGCACTCGAGTCCAGCGCCGCCAATACGATGCCGGGAAGGCGTTGAAGTAGGTTCCAAAGGAACGGGTCTGCCCTGCGGGAACTGTGATCCCGGAGCGCGTATACGTCCCTTCCTCAACATCACTTGTCGCGGGGCGCCTTACCCCCGCGACAGCCTCCATGATCTCAGTTGAGGCCCCCTCGGCGACGTCAACGGGGGAAACGTGTGCCGAAGACTCAACGTACAGCGGCATCGTTTCGGGGCTCGCGCCGAACGGCAAGACAAGCCTGTGGAGTTCGCGATGCCCTTCGGGCAGGGTAAACGTGTCAGTCATGGTGCTCTTTTCACTCATCGGAGTCACGGCGGATGCGCACAACTAGCGGCGCAAAAGCTCCTCAAGTTTGTTATCAGCCATCGAGAGGGCGGCACCGATGGCCATGTGCATGTCGAGGTACTGGTAGGTGCCGAGTCGACCGCCAAAGAGGGTCGAGGGCTCAGCCTCCGCACGCTCGCGGTATTCGAGGAGAGTCGATCGGTCGTCCGCCGAATTCACGGGGTAGTACGGCTCATCCTCACGGCTTGCGAACCGCGAGTATTCGCGCATGATGATGGTTTTGTCCTTCGCGTAATCACGCTCGGGGTGGAAGTGGCGTGGCTCGATGATGCGCGTGTACGGCACGGATTCATCGGCGTAGTTCATCACCGACGTTCCTTGGAAATCGCCCGTGTCGAGCGTTTCAGACTCTAGATCGATCGTGCGCCACTTGAGCTCACCAAGTTCGTAATCAAAGTAGCGGTCAACGGGTCCGGTGTAGACGACGGGGAGTTGGCCGCGCACGTCCTTTTTGTTGAACGGCTGCGACTCGTCGAAGTAATCGACGCCAAGCTTGACCTCGATGTTCGGGTGATCCGCCATGTTCTCGAGCCACGCGGTGTAGCCGTTCGTGGGCAGACCTTCATAGGTGTCGTTGAAGTAGCGGTTGTCGTACGTGTAGCGCACGGGAAGACGCTTGATGATCGACGCGGGAAGATCCTTGGGGTCCGTCTGCCACTGCTTACCCGTGTAATGCTTGATGAAGGCCTCGTACAGCGGGCGCCCAATGAGCGAAATGCCCTTGTCATTAAGGTTCTCGGGATCTTGCCCGGCAAATTCGCCCGCCTGCTCGGCGATAAGTGCGCGCGCCTCATCCGGAGTCATGGCCGCGTTGAAGAACTGGTTGATTGTGCCGAGGTTGATCGGCATGGGGTACACGATGCCCTTGTGGTTCGTGTACACACGGTGCACGTAATTCGTGAACGACGTAAACGTATTGACGTACTCCCACACGCGTGTGTTGGAGGTGTGGAAAAGGTGAGCGCCATACTTGTGCACCTCGATGCCCGTCTCAGGGTCGATCTCACTGTAGGCGTTTCCGCCAATATGCGGGCGGTTGTCGATCACGGTTACTTTTGCCCCGTGTTCGCGTGCGGCGCGGTCTGCGAGCGTAAGGCCGAAAAGGCCGGATCCGACGATGAGAAGGTCGGGTGTGCTCATGATGTGTCGTTCCCTTCGAGGTTTGCTACGTCGATCCCACAATAGCGGTCGCGCGCGCAGAATCTCGAGGGCGCACCGACTGCGCGCCGCTGGTTCGTCACATAGCGGGACTTAGCCGGTTCATGACCGCTGTGTATCTGAAAGACCGCGTTCAATGACGCGCCAATACACGCGGTCGCGCGCGAATGCGGGCACGGCGCGATACACCGCGCGTCCCACAAGATTTCTCACGGCCCTGGGCGCGCTGGTTGCCCCGCTCTTGAGCATCGACCACTGCATGTGCACATCGCTCTTAAAAAGTGCGAGGCCCCCGCGCCTGCGATAGAGGTTCGTACTCACGCGGTAATCCACGAGAGCGTCCGCAACATTGCCCATGCGAGAGCCCGTGCATAACAGGCGATGCCACAGGTCATAATCCTCCATCAGCGGAATGTCCCTGTAGCCGCCTGCCCTGCGCACGGCCTCAACTCGCATGAGAACCGTGGGATGGTGAAACGGTGAGTGATCGCGCATATAGTCCGCGATTTCTTCGTGGGTGAGGGGGCGGCGGCGAATACGCTCCTCGCCCGCCTCATCGCGGCGAGGCAAAGAGGACTCGTCGATCTCGCGCATGTTCGCGCCCACGATGTCAAGGTCCCGCTCCCGCAAAGCAGCGAGCTGCACCGCAAACCGTTCAGGATGATTCACGTCGTCAGCATCGGCTCTCGCAACGAGCGGACTTTCGCATTGCTCGAGGGCACTGTCGAGGGTGCGTGCGAGTCCGCCGTGGCTCTTATTCCTCACTACTCGTGCGCGACCGTATCTTCCTTCGAGAACGTCGGCGATGACGTCTTCCAGGGCGTCGGGAAGCGGGCCGTCGATGGCAAGCAGCAATAAGCCTGGAGCGGTGGTTTGGTCGACCGTCGCCGAGGCAATGGCTTCGCGCGCGTACGCCGGGTCGTCTCCCTCCCACAGGGGCATGAGGACGGTGAGGTCCTCCTCGATCTTCCGCACACCGTGCTTACTCACGTGAGCGCCCTTCGTGAGCGTTCGGCGGAATCGATCGAAGATTCGAGCGCGCGGATCTCGGTGGCACTCATGGGATCGGCAGCAAGAACCACGCTCGAGCGTCGTGGCGACGTGAAGAGCCCTTCACGGAGACCCTTGAGCGCGACGGGAAGGACATCCGCGCGAGTGCGTACCAGGGTCTGCATCCACCCAATCGCACTCTTGCCCCCGTAAAGAACCTTCTCGATCGGGGTGAACGAGTCGGTTTTCGTGAGGGCCCACAACCGATTGCGCACGTCGAAGTAGAACCTAGAACCAGGATTCGTCTGGGCATTCGAGAACTTCACGGTGCGGTGCTCAACCGTGCTCGACGCGACGGCGAAGCCGTGGGAGTCTCGCAGAAGCCTGCCTGTGAACTCAAAGTCATCAGACCAAATGAAATAGTCGGCAATGGGGAGTCCATGCTCCCACACGTCTTCGGCAGCAATGAGCGCCGACACGAAGCTCGCCGTGCGGATGGGACGCGCCCCGAGCTGTGCGTAACGATCGAGGTCGGCGTCACTCGTGCCGAGGCGCGTACGCGAGGAATTCATGGGGTGCGGCCTACCGTCGGTCCAGACCGCAAGCGAACTGAGAACGCTTGCGTGAACATCGAGCTTGCGCTCAACCTCGAGGAGCTTCTCGAGCGCATCGGGCGCTGGAACCGTGTCGTCGTCCATGATCCACAGGAAATCAGGACTGTGCTCAAGGAGGGCATGCGCCATGCCGGTGCAAAAGCCACCGGCACCGCCTACGTTGCGATTGAGGTGAACAACGTCGGCACCAATCGGGTGGGTGTCGGCGACGGCGCCGGAACGGTCCGTGCTTGCGTTATCGATGATGACGACGCCATCCAGCGGCCTGCTTTGCGCGTGCAGTGCATCGAGGCACTCGCCGAGGAGATCAGCGCGGTTGTACGTCACCACCACGGCAACGACTCGTCGAGAGTCCTCCTGCGTGGCATCAGGGTGTGGAACAAAACGCTCCGGAATGGGGGCTGAGTCCGCTGGGTTACTCGAGGTGCTGTTGTCCCGCACCCAGCGAACAGTCGCGGCGAGGGACTCTTCGAGCGATGACCGCGCGGGCAGAAGCGCGTCGAGCTTCTCCCGCGACATTTCGGCGCTCGGCCGCGCGTCAAGGGCGAATCGCTTGATTCGACGGGGAAGTTCGAGGCCGCTTGCACGAACCGCTTCCCCTGCCCGCCCCGCGCGCGCCATGAGGCGCCTGCCGGGAAGTGAAAGTGCGAGCGGTGCAGTTTTCGCAATCGAGCGCACGAGGGCGCGCAACTCGTGATCGTCGAGCCGAGGGGAATCTGCAACGTTAAGCACGTAGGGCTCGCCTTCGGGGACGTTCAGATTGAGAGCGGCGCGCGTCGCGCCAGCGAGGGTTCCGACGCTTGCCAGGGGGCGCGCGATGACCGTGTGCGTGAGCGAGACTGCCCCAGAGTTCACGAGCGAAGCGATGAGCCGCGAGATGCGCGCATGAGAACCGGGACCAAAAAGCTCGGCCACGCGCATCACCAGCAGGCGTCGGCCCCGCCCCGCACGCACCCACTGGCCGTAAAGACGTTCCGCCTCTGCGAAAGCGCGCCCTTCGACGGTCGTAGGGGCCTGTGGGTCAGATTCGTGCGCACTATGCCCGTCAGGCGTCTCGCCGTACACGGCGCCGCTCGAAATGAACACGAGGGTTCGCACATCCTCACGTTCGGCAGCGGCAATGAGCGAACGCGCGCCTCCCACGAGGACCGAGTTGAGCGTGCGTGCGCTCACGCTCGAGGAGTCGGGAACCCCAGCGGCATTCACAACCGTGCCGCATCCGCGAACCGCGGCGCGCAGGGCTTCGTCGTCACGAATATCGAGCACGCAATGCTTGCCATTACCGCTTGCGGGTCGAATGTCTGCCGTCACCACGGGGGTCCCGTGCTCACGAAGCTCGCGCGCGATATGGGAACCTGCAAAGCCCGCACCACCGAGAACGAGGGTGCGCGGCGGCGTTTGCCGTCGCTCTTTTTCGGACACGTCGTCTCCTCGCCTTTCGCCCAGGTTTATCGCAGAGTCTAGGCATGATCTTACGGGCAGTGAGTCCCGAGCCTGAGCACACACGCCATCACCGGGGCAGATTCACTCACTCCACCTTGGTGTCCGAGGTTTTGTTGTCATCGGTGTGTACTGTGGGAGCGCGCATGGTGCGGCTTGCCGCCCCCCCCACACGATTGAAGGTGAACACGATGACGGGTGACTTCCCACGCGACGCCGGCACAGGCCGCTCGCGGCCCGGCCATTCGCGCGCCCGCTCGGGCGGGTCGGCGCGACCTCTGACGCGACCATCCGCGCCGCGTCCACGAGAGTCTGGCGCTCACAGCGAGCCCACCGCCGAAACGCCTACGCGTCAAATGCCAGCTGTACGCAATGCTGCCCGGCCGGCTCCGGTGCGTCTGAATTCGAAGCCATCGGGCAGCCCAGAGCAGCACGCGCAGCATCAACTCCCCCCGATGCACCCAGCGCCCTCGGGCCCGCCTCGCAGAAGAGGCATGTCTCGAAAGCGCGGGGTTCGCCTTGCCCGCACGATCGTCCTTCTCATACTCGTTATTGCCCTCGGGTGGCCGGTTGGCCTCGGGGTATGGGCTAATTCGAAAATCGCGCACACGGACGCGCTCTCCGGAGCCGCCGATACACCGGGCGAAACCTACCTTCTTGCAGGAGCCGACATCGAACAGGGCGGAGCCCAGCGCACCGACACTCTCATGCTGCTGCACAAGGCGCCCAACGGGAAGCAATACCTCGTCTCAATTCCGCGCGACACACTCGCCGAAATTCCCGAGCACGGAACGCACAAAATCAACGCCGCCTACTCGATGGGGGGCGCTCCCCTCCTCGTCAAAACCGTTGAGAAACTCTCGGGTCTCACGATCGATCATTTTGTCGTGATCGGCTTCTCCGGAGTCGAGGACGTCGTCAATGCAATCGGCACAGTGAACCTCTGCATCGACCGCGATGTCGATGACGTGCGTTCGGGTCTCAAGATGACCAAAGGCTGCCACGACGTGGGCGGCGAGCAAGCCCTCGCGTTCGTACGCGCCCGCTATTTCGATCCCACGGCCGACATAGGCAGGCAGCAGCGCCAGCAACAGTTCGTGAGCGCTCTGATGAAACGAGCATCCTCACCTGGCGTCCTGCTCAACCCACTCACTCAGGTGAATCTCGCAAGCGCGGGAACGAAAGCCCTCGTGACCGATAACGATACCGGCCTCATTGACCTCGCCAGTGCCGCCCTCGTCATGCGCGCAGCACCCAACTCTGGAGGTGTTCTCGCCATGCCGATCGAGGACCCGAACTTCAAAACGAAACACTCGGGTGTCGCCATCAAAGTTGACGACGAAGACGTGCACGCCTTCTTCTCATCGATTGCCGACGGCTCGGCCGAACCGAAGCCCGAAGGCTAGGGGCGCCTCACGAAGCGAGGCTCATCTTCTCTACTTAAAGAGAAGGTCCGTGACGATGTTGATCGCGTTCAGCAGCGGCTGCCCCTTCGATTTCGAATAATCCGTGTAGAGAATGTGAACCGGATATTCGGTGTACGTGAGATCGTTGCGACCGATTTCCGAGACGATCTCCGAGGCGTGCGCCATACGATTCTGCTCGATCGAGATGGACTCGCACGCGTGGCGGCTGAGCACGCGAAGACCGTTGTGAGTATCGGTGAGATGAACGCCGCTCGTGATGTTTGTGAAGACGATCGCCATCCGCAGCACGATGCGCTTGAGAAAGCCCGGCTTCGTGCGGCTATCGAGGAATCGTGAGCCGAGCACACAGTCAACCTTCTCAGCATTCATCTTCTCGATCATCGCCGCGGCATCGCTCACCTGGTGTTGCCCATCGGCGTCAAAGGTGACGATTTGCTGCATCGACGGATCCCGAAGCGCGTAGTCGATACCGGTCTTTAGCGCAGCCCCCTGCCCCATGTTGTAGGGGTGTCGCACGACTACGGCACCTGCATCCTCTGCCTCGACCGCCGAGTCATCATGCGAACCGTCATCAACACACACGACCAACGGGTATGTTTCGCGCAGTGCACGAATAACATCGCCAATTACTTTCCCCTCGTTATACAGGGGGATAACGAACCAGGTCGTGTCGGCTCCGGGGCCAAGGGTCATCAGAAAACCTCGTGAAAATTGACAATTTTTGGCGCGATTTTTGGCGCGGGTGCGCGTTACCGCCACCGCAAAGGCTACCCTAGTCGGTAGTGACAACAGCGCATAGCGCCTCGAAAAACTCAACTCCCCGAAGGGACCACGCCTCATGAAGATCGCCGTCGTGGCACTTGGAAAGATCGGATTGCCGCTCGCCGTGCAGTTCGCCGCGAGTGGACACGAAGTTGTAGGCGTCGACGTGAATGAACGTCAAGTCGCGACTATCAACGAAGCGAAAGAGCCGTTCCCGGGCGAAGAGCAGCTCGCCGAGCGCCTTGCCGAGCTTGTACCTGCTGGCAGGCTTCGCGCCACGACCGATTATGCCGATGCCATCCCGGACGCCGACGCCGTAGTGCTTGTCGCTCCCGTTTTCGTAGACGAGGAAACCTGGGAGCCGGACTTCCGCTACATGGATGCGGCTACGCGTTCGCTCGCCGAATACCTCACCCCCGGCACCGTGGTGGCGTATGAGACAACACTCCCCGTTGGCACGACCCGCACGCGCTTCGTTCCCGTGCTCGAGGAGGTTTCCGGCCTCAAGGAATCTCGAGATTTTTTCGCTGTCTATTCCCCCGAGCGTGTTCTCACGGGGCGAGTTTTTGCTGACCTCAGGAAATACCCGAAACTCATCGGTGCTCTAAGCCCCGCAGGCGCTGCAAAAGGTCGAGAGCTGTACGAGGCGGTCCTGCAATTCGACGAACGCCCCGACCTCGATCGCGCGAATGGGGTGTGGGACCTCGGCTCACCAGAAGCCGCCGAGCTCGCCAAACTCGCCGAAACAACCTACCGGGACCTCAATATTGGGTTTGCGAACGAGCTCGCGCTCTTCTGCCAGGACCACGGCATCGACGTCTACAAGGTCATCGCCGCATCGAACTCTCAGCCGTACTCACATATTCACCAGCCGGGAATTGCGGTAGGTGGCCACTGCATTCCTGTGTACCCGCGGCTCTACCTTTCCACTGACCCACATGCGGAGACTGTTCGTACGGCTCGTAAACTCAACGCCTCGGTTCCGGGCAAGCTCGTGGGCCGAGCGGAAGAAATCCTCGGCTCACTTGAAGGGCTCACAGCTGTTGTGCTCGGCGCGGCGTACCGAGCCGGTGTCAAGGAGACAGCGTTCTCAGGCGTATTCCCCACCGTTGCTGAGCTCGAGGCGCGGGGCGCCCGCGTGCGTGTTCACGACCCGTTCTATAGCGATGAAGAACTCGCTAAGTACGGTTGGGACGCGTGGCACGAGGGCGACAACGCTGATCTCGCGATCGTGCAAACGAATCACCCTGAATATCGCGGGTACACTGCCGAAACGATTCCAGGTGTGCGCCTGCTCATTGATGGGCGGAACATTACCGCTGCTGAAAACTGGGTAGGCACCCCGCGCTTGGTGCTAGGCAACGGTGAGAACTCAACTCTAGGAAAGGCCTCATGACCGACATCCTCAGCTCTCCGACCGGACTCGTTCTCGACAGTCGCTCGCTAATAATCCAAATCATCCTCATTCTCGGGATTCTCGGAATCACCGCATGGCTTTTCATTAAACGTGGCGCCAAGCAGCTTGCGATCCGCCGGCTCCTCATTCTTGCATTCGCGGTATTCGCGGTTCTCGCCGTCATCTTTCCCGGCGCAGTGACCGCCCTTGCCCAGTTCGTGGGCGTCGGCCGCGGCACCGACCTCTTGCTCTACGCCACCGTTGTCGTGCTTCTCGGCTTCTTGGCTCTCCAGGAGGCGCGCACGAAGAACGCGGAAAAGCGGACGACGAAGCTGGCACGCAAAGTTGCCGTCTACGAAGCGGAACAACCTGAGGCATTCCGTAATCACGCCTTGAACGTCACGAAAGATTCATGAGCGCCTGGTGTGTGTTCGCGGGAGCAGCTGCTTGTGCACTTGCCCTAGCATTCCTCCCCGGTTTTGTATTCGCGCGCCTTCTACGGGTTCCGCGGCTTCTTGCCTTCGCGACCGGCCCGGCTCTCACCGCCGGGGTGTTTGCCTTGGGCGCGCTCGTCTGCTCACGCTTCGACGAGCAGTGGAACCTCATCAGCGCCGCATGCGTGAGCGGTGTAGCAGCCCTCGCGTTTAGTCTCCTTCGCCTCCTGCTCACACGAGAGTCATTTTTTCCCGCGCCTCGCGCGCTTGCACCCGCAACCGCCCGTTGGGTCTTTCCGACGGCTATCCTCGTGTGTGCTTTCGCGGCTGTCGGCCCTATTCTCTATACGATGCCTGGGCCTGATGCCATCCTTCAGCGCTGGGACACGCTTTACCACTTGGGCGCGATTGAGTTCATACGATCTACTGGAGACGGCTCGGTTTTCAAAGTTGGATCGCTCGGCTACACCGATGGACGCGCCGGCTTTTACCCGGCTGGCTTCCACGATATTGCAGCGCTTCTTCCGGGGGTTCCGACCCCCATCACCCTCAACGCAGCGGTCATTACGCTCGCCACCGTTCCATGGACAGTTGGGATTGCCGTTCTCGCCAGAATCTTGTGGCCTCGCGCCTCCTGGGCTCCAACGTCTGCCGCGTGCCTGGCCTTGCTGGCGCCGTCGGTTCCTCTCAACGAGTGGGTGCACTTGTCCCCCGTCGCAAACCTCGCGGGCTTCTCCTTCCTGCCGGGGGCGCTTGCAATAGCAATCGCAAGCTGGCAGACCTTGCTCAAACAGGTAAGGCACCGTAGCCTCGATATCCGCTGTGGGCTCGCAGCAGCCGTCACCACGACAACAGCGCTTATCGGTATCGCTTTCGTTCACCCCAACGCCTTTTTCGCCGCTTGCGTTCTCCTGGCTGCCGCAACTGCAAGCGATGCCATCCGCGCCTTCCGTCACGCAAACACCCGAACCTGGCATAGGACAATCGTTGCCGTCATCCCAGCCGTATGCGCAGCACCCATCGTGGCGATCATTCTTCTGCCTAATGCCTCACCGGTGACAAAGAATTTCACCGGCGGTCTCGCCGTTCCAGTGTGGCAGGGAGCCGGTGAACTCTTGACGGGGCTCCTTACTGTGTGGCCCATGGCCATTGGGGTAGGTATCTGGGTTCTCGCCTGGATCGGAGTCTTCGCATTTTTGCGACGTGGCGCGTGGTCGCCCCTCGTGTGTGCACTGGTCGTGGGCGTACTCTACTTCGATTCAGCGATCGACTCCCCGCTGAATCTCTCAACTCTCTGGTATCGAGGTCAGGATCGTTTGTCGATGGTCGTCACTCTCGTGACGGTCCTGTGCGCAGTCGCGGGTATCGAACGGGTCCGCCTATTCGCCCGGGCCCCTCAAACAACCCGCACTACCCGGATGATCACCGCGAGCGTCTCTGGGGTGATCGCCCTTGCTCTCATAGCATCAAGCGTAGGCGCGCGTGCATCGTACGCGGCCCTCAATTTTGATCTCGACACACCGAACCGGAGCCGCTTCTTCGATACGGAAGAACTCGAGATGCTCAAGAGTCTCGACGGACGACTCGATCCACGTAGGAAGGTTCTCGCCAGCCCTTTCTCCGGCGGCTCCCACCTTTGGGCACTAAACGGACAGAGCGTGCATTTTCGGGTACTTGGGCAAACATACACGGAGAGCGATGCCGTGCTCATCCGTACACCAGAACTCATCGGGGACCCTCGAGATCCCGGTGCGTGCTTCCGCCTTTCTCAGGCGGGGATCGGCTACGTCTACGTTGATGCACTCTCCTATTACTACGCAAGCGGCATGGCGCCACTTACCGTCCGGCGCCTTCCGAACCTTGGGGATCCTCTGGCGTCAACGAGCCACTCGGCGCTGTACGAACTCCACTGCGAATGAGAGCCCGGCGATCACAATAGTTGTGCCCTAATCGGCGAGCATGCGTGAGATACGTGCTGCGCCACGGTCCGCCGAAGATTGGAGCGAAGCATTGCCGACGGTCCACTGTCGCACATGTGCTCGATCGACCCTGTCTTGGCTGTCAATGGCCTCGATCATCGCGTTCGCGAGCGCCTCCGTGTCATAGCCCGGCGCGTAGCCGAGACCGTTGTCTCGGATGCGGATTGTTGCTGCCGAATTCTCGGCTCCGGCGTGGATGATTGGCCGCCCACACGCGCCGGCCGCATAGATTTTCGTGGGCAGCGCAAAGTCGTACCCCAATCCGGGCGTGATCGAACTCAGGCCCGCAACGGCTCCACGCATGTACTTCGCGACCACGTCTGCGGGGACCTTCGGGAAAAACTCGATTCCCTCAACACTTCGCTCACGAACCATACGTTTGAGGGCCTCGAGGTTGGTGCCTTCAGAAAAGAATATGAGCCGAGCATCCATTCGCTTTTCATGGGCCTTTTCGAAAGCCTCCACGAGAATCTGAGCACCTTGCCATTCGGAGACGGTTCCCGCATACACGAAGTACGGCCCCTCTTCGCCGGCATCCGGCCCTTCCGGGGTGAAGATCTCCGTGTCGATGCCGTTTCCGATCATCTCGAGCGAGGGGCGCTTTCCGATGCGCTCCTCGATTCGTGCCCGGACGCCGTCGGAAATGGTAAGCACAACCGACGCGCGCTTCCACACGGTTTCTTCCATCCATCGGACTGCACGTTTGACAATGCGCGGGACCCCTTCGACAGACTCAGTCGCATCAGCCCACACGTCAGCCGCGTAAAAGGCATATGGCACGCCTTTGAGGCGCGCAACAAGCGCGACGACGAGGCCTGTCGTCGGAGGTGGTTCGGCGATAATACCGTCGAGGTGTCGCGTCAAAAGGAGTCGAAGGAATAGCGGGACATCGAAGCTCAGGTAAGAGACGTAGCCGCGTACAGCGCCCTGTTTATCGCGTTTGACGGGCCAGCGCACGATCCGGGTGATGCCTCGTTCTTGGCGACTCGGTTGATGGGGGACGCGAGTTGTGTACACCCGCGTGCGGATACCGGCCTTCTCAAGTGCCTTCGCTAATTGGTGGGTACGAAACGCCGCGGGAATAGGTTCTGGCACGAATGCCCGGGTTGCAAGAACGACATGCCCAGCGCTCTCGCGGTTACGCCTCCTCACGCAGCACCTCGATGACGGTACGGGCCGCATGCCCATCGCCGTAGTAAGGGGGGCGCTCGGCACGGGGCCGGGGCCGCTGGAGGGCGGCGCTAAGGTCCGACGGTTCCTTGGCCAAGACGTTCCACTGGTTTTCGAGCGTTTCTACCCACTCGGTTTCGGTGCGTAGCGTCGTTGTGGGAGTGCCGAGGAGGTATGCCTCTTTTTGGAGGCCACCAGAATCGGTCACGACGGCGCTCGCACGAGAAACCGCCTTGACGAGGTCCGGGTACGGAAGCGGCTCCCCTACAAAGAGGTTGCCACCCGCGAGTGCAAGATCCTGTTCTTTTGCTCTTGCAGTAAGCCGAGGGTGGGCAAATAGCGCGATTGGAAGCGGAGCATTTTGGAGTGCAGTGATGAGACCCTTGAGTCGATCTGGATCATCTGTGTTGTCGGCACGGTGCATGGTGGCAACGGCGAACGGCGAGTTGGCGTCAATCCCCTCGGGAAGGTGAAGCGGACTGCCGTCAACTGCCTTCGCAACGCGCAGGCACACATCAGTCATGACATCGCCAACGACGCGCGTACGTGACCCGAGCCCTTCACTCTCAAGGTGCTGGCGTGCGACCTCGGTCGGCGCGAGCAGAAGGTCCGCGGCATGGTCGGTGAGCACGCGATTGTGTTCCTCTGGCATACGACGGTTGAATGAGCGTAGCCCTGCCTCGAGATGAGCGACCTTGAGGTGCATTTTTACGGCGCTCAGCGTGCCGGCAAGCGTCGAGTTTGTATCCCCGTATACGAGAGTCCAGTCGGGCTGGTGTTCCTCGAGCACGTCATCCATGGCGCTGAGCATGGCACCGGTCTGTCTTCCATGGCTGCCCGAACCTACCGCGAGGTTCAGGTCAGGCGCGGGAATTTTAAGATCGGCGAAGAACATGTCGCTCATCGCGGCGTCGTAGTGCTGGCCCGTATGAATGATGATGTGTTCGATACCCTCGTGCTTTGCTGCTTCATCGGCGATCGCGGCAAGTTTGACGAATTGCGGGCGTGCGCCGACAACGGACAGGATTTTCATTCGCGCTCCGGAATTGCATGTCGGGTGGTTCACCACGAGTTTAGCGGCCGTCCAGTGCTGTGACATGGCAAGATTGGCCGTGTTGTCTCAACCTTCACTGAGAGGGATGTGCTCGTGAATCAAAAAAAACGTCTGCTCATCTTGTCCTTTTCGCCTATCGCAAGGGACGCCCGCGTGCTCAAGCAGGTGAAGGAGTTCGCTCCGCGATACGAGGTGACCACATGCGGTTATGAGGCAGCCCCCGAAGGCGTGAGTGAGCACATCCAGATTCCTTCTACTCTGGTGTCATGGAGGCTAAATCGCCCCCTCACCATGCTTCGCCAGTTTGATCGAGTGTACTGGTCACAAGAGGTTGTGGCGTGGTGCCTAAGCCGGCTCACCGGCCGCACGTTCGACTGCGTCTTAGCGAACGATGTTGAAGCCGTCCCACTCGCTCTCCGCCTGACCTCCCCCGAGAAGATCCACGCAGACCTGCACGAATATTCACCTCGCCAGAAAGAAGATCTCCGCCGATGGCGGCTGTTCGTTGCACCCTATTTTCGTTTTCTCACGCGGCAATACGTCACGCAGGTGCCGTCTGTGACCACCGTTGGGTCGGGGCTCGCCGAGGAGTACGCGCGCGAATTCGGCATCGACGCAGATGTCGTCACTAACGCGAGCCCTTTCCATGACCTCGCGCCTACACCAGTACCCGAGGACGCCCCCCTACGCCTCGTCCATTCGGGCGCCGCGATGCCGGATCGACGTCTCGATATCATGATCGACGCGGTGGCGCGCGTACCAGAATTGAGATTCGATCTCTATCTCGCACCGAACACGCCCTCGCTCGTGAAGGATTTGCGCACGCAAGCACACGAGTTGGCACCCGAGAGAATCCGCGTCCTCGATCCCGTACCGTATACGGATCTCATTCCTACACTCAATAAGTACGACGTGGGCTTCTACTCGATCCCACCCGTGAGCTTCAACCAAAAATTCTCCCTACCGAACAAGTTCTTCGACTTCGTGCAAGCTCGGCTTGCCCTCGCCATCGGCCCCTCCGTTGAGATGACTCGTATCGTGCACGAACACGCGCTCGGACGTATTGCATCCGGATTCGATGCTGATGGACTCGCCGCTATGCTCGCGGGGCTCACTCCCGAGAATGTCCGCATGTATAAGGCAAATTCCCACACGGTAGCCAAGGAGCTTAGCGCCGAATCGCAAGTAGCTACATGGGCGGCTAGCGTCGATCGAATCGCGGGACTCTCGTGACTGCGCAGGTCACGGTCGTCATTGCTTGCCACAGCGCGGAGCGTCCACTCGACCGCGCCGTGCGAAGCGTGCTCGAGGGAAACGAACGTCACGCCCACCCACTCGTCGTTGCACACAATATTCCGCTCGAGGAGCTCTCGCTCTCAATAGCCGAAGACCTACGCCCTCGGGTGCAGATTCTCCCTCACATCGATGGCATCTCCTCGCCCACTGGGCCATTCAATGCCGGTCTCGATGCGGTCGACACGCCGTGGTGCGCCGTGATGGGATCCGATGACTGGCTCGAACCGGGGGCCGTCGAGTCCTGGCTTCGCCTTGCGAAGCGATATAAGGCGGAGGCAGTCCTCACGAACCTCGCCCTAGGGTCTCCGACGCGGACCGTACCGACCCCTCCCGCGCGTGTGCTTCACCGAGGGTTACGGCACGAGCGGGCAGATCGCCTCGTCTACCGGTCGGCTCCGCTAGGCCTCTTGAGTACGGCGATGCTGGAGCGCTTAGGGCTGAGATTTATTCCCGGCCTCTCGGTTGGTGAGGACGTCGCATTTGCGACGAGGCTCGCATGCGAAGCACGCGTCGCCGTAGACCGCACGGGGCCGGCCTACGTGATAGGCGAAGATGCCGGGGATCGCGTGACCTATGTTGTTCGACCGATTCGTGAACAGCTCGCGTTTGTTCCGCCGCTCATCGCTTCGCCGTGGTTCAACCGTCTCGCACCTTCGACTCGCGCAGCGATCATCGTGAAATTTATCCGCATCCATGTATTTGGGACAGTGCACTACCGTCCCGGCGTAGAAAGCTGGAGTGGTAGTGATCGAGAAGATCTAGCTTCGCTGTGTCAAAGGCTTCTCAATGCTAGCCCATCCGCGGTTCGATCATTCTCGAGAGCCGAAGCTTCTCTTCTCGCTGCTTGTCTCGATCCAACCGTTGACGCTGCAAGCCTCGCGGAACTCTCCCGTAAGAGACGACACCACGGCACACCCGCAACTCTTGTCACGAGTCGCGTTGGCGACCTTTTCCTTCCCGATGCACCGCCCCGTTTCATTGCTGCGTCAGCCGCAACCAAGCTCACCGGCACAGTTGCCGCCGCACTACGCAGCTACAAACGGCCTTCCTGAACGCACACGCAAGTCCAAAGTCCGCTGGTGGCAAGGTGGGTCGCTAAGCTTACGGTGTGAAAAAGTTGTTCTCCATGGTTCGCGCGTTGCTTAACGCACTTCCGGCGGGGACGAAAAAGTTTATCTGGACCTTTTCGGCCATCCTTGCAGCGCTATCGTTGCTCGATATTCTCGCCCTCGGCTTACTCGCATTGCTCCTCGCCCCGATGCTGGCGGGTGAAACCGCACGCATCCCGGTGATCGGAGTGACGCTCCGATCACCGGGCGACTTTGGAATAGCGCTCGCCGTCGCGTGTACGCTGATCATCACGAAGGACCTTCTCGCCATTGCCGTGCAGCGTTTCTCGACGCGGCGTTTCGCGCAGTTTGAGCAGGATCTCGGAGCGCGGCTCCTCGACTCATTCTTTTTCGCCCCGTGGACGGAACGCCTCTCGCGAAACTCGACGGATCTCGTGCGCTCAACCGACGTCGGAGTGGCCTCAACCGTCTCAGGTGTTCTGATTCCTTTTACGCAGCTCATTGGCGAGATCTCCACGCTAGTTGCCGTGCTGCTCGTGCTTATCGTGGCGCAACCGATCATGGCGCTCACAAGCGCCGTGTACTTCGCACTTGTCGGTCTCGTTCTTTACGTGTGGATTCTTCGCAAGGCCGTCGCCGCAGGCAGGGATAACCGGAATTTTTCGACCAAAGCCGTGCGGATGGTGAGCGAGATGGTGGCTTCGCTCAAAGAAATCACTCTTCGCAACAAAACCGAAGAGGTCGAGGAAGCTGTCTTAGCCCTCCGAAGAAAGGCCTCGAGCGCACGCGCCGACCAGGTATTCCTAGGTTCCTTGCCGCGATACGTACTCGAGATCGGTCTCATTGGGGGCCTCGCCATCGCTGCGCTCATTGGCTACTCACAGGGCGGCATGACGGGCGCGATGAGCTCACTTGCCCTGTTCGGTGTCGCGGGATTCAGGCTCGTCCCCTCCCTAACTCGTTTCCAAACCATCATGGCGCAAACCGGCGCGAACATGCCGTACGCGGATCGAGTCCTCAACGAGGTTGAGGCTGGAAAGCGCTACCGCAAAGGGCATACCGAACGTCTCGGAGGGAAAGCATTGGCCCGGGACGCTGCGGTGCTTCGACTCGAGAATGTTTCCTTCACGTACCCCGGCACTTCAAGCGAAGCGGTGCGCGGCGTCTCGCTCACTGTCCCCTTTGGCCAGTCGCTTGCTCTCGTGGGTAAGTCCGGTTCCGGAAAGTCAACACTTGTGGACATCATGCTAGGGCTCATGCAGCCGTCATCGGGAGCCCTGTTCATCGACGATATTCCGATGTCTGAGGCTCTTCTATCGTGGCGTTCGCGTGTGGGCTACGTTCCCCAGCAAGTGGCACTCTTTGACTCAACGATCGCCAACAACGTTGCACTCAGCTGGAACAACGACGAGATTGATGAAGACCGTGTGCGTCGTGCACTCGAGCGTGCCCAGCTCCTGAGCGTCGTCGAAGCGCGCGACGGAGGAATTTGGGCGAGCGTCGGCGAAGGAGGCATGAGCCTTTCCGGTGGTCAACGCCAGCGACTCGGTATCGCACGGGCCCTGTATGCCGAGCCTCTCGTCCTTGTCATGGATGAAGCCACCTCAGCCCTCGACACTGCTACCGAAGCTGCCGTCACACGAGCCGTCAATGCATTGAGCGGCGAAGTTACAGTGGTGGTGGTCGCTCATCGTCTCGCCACGATTCGCGAGAGTGACCAAGTTTGTTTCATGCGTGATGGTGCTGTCGCCGCTCATGGAACTTTTGATGAAGTTGTCGTCGCAGAACCTGAATTCGCGGAACAAGCTGCTCTCGCGGGGCTCGTTGATCTATCAGCGCTCACCAGTGGCGCCGCTTTGCACATTCAAAGCTCTTCTGCGACCATCGCCCCTTCGCCCTCGCCTAAGGACAAATCGTGACCTCGCTACCTCACGCTCGTCTCAAAGACCTCAGAGTCGCTTCCTTGGTTTACAACGATGCACATAACGATGCGCGAGTACTCAAGGCCGCGCGGAGCCTCGCCGACAATGGAGCAGAAGTAGAGATCATTGCCGTCGCGCGCGAGGCTCAAGGGCACCCCGCCGGAAAAGAGTCACGCGGGAACCATGTCGTGATCAATCGAGTACCGGCGTTCACACTCGATCAGATCGCGGGCCCGCTGGCTCCACGATTGCGAAAACGACTCGGTTTCGGAGCGCCCGGCACATCGATGCGCTCTCCAGGAAACGAGGGGCAACCTAATAGAACGCCCGCACGAGCGGAATCCACACGCACCCAAAAGAAGAGTCCCGCATCGCAGGCTTCTCAAGCACTCCTCCGCTTTGCCCGCAAAGCCGCTGTGTCCGCGTGGGGGCCGGTGTCTCTCACGTATTACTGGGCAGGAGCTACCCGGACGCTCCTGAGCGAAGACAACGACGTAGTTCTCGCGAACGACGCCAATACACTCGTTCCAGCGCTCATCCTTCACGCTCTCAAGGGCACGAACTTTGTGTATGACTCCCATGAGCTTTGGCGCCGCAGGAACGTTCCCAAGCGTCGCATCGCGCCATATGTTGAGGCCGCAATTGAGCGGGTCGGGATTACACGTGCCAGTCGTGTCACGACAGTCTCCCCCTCAATCGCCGCATGGCTCAAACGCGCCTACAACCTCGATGAGCTTCCCGCTCTCGTGCGCAATATCCCCTCTAAGGCGCCTGTCCCCGATCGTTCCGAAGGGCGCCTGCACGATCTCGCCGGCCTCCCACCGGATGTTCCGATCATTTCGTACGGCGGGGGTATCACTACCTCACGTGGGATCGAGGAGACGATCGACGCGCTTGCACTCATGGATCCGAGCGTTCACCTAGTGATGCTCGGATACGGATCTGAGGACTACATTGAGTCGCTTCACCAGCGCGCGAAGAGGCGAGGTATCGAGCATCGTATCCATGTTGTGGGCCCCGTCGCTCCCGACGAAGTGACCTCAGCCCTTGCCGATGGAGACGTCGCCGTAGTGCATATCCGCCCCACGTGCTTGAGCTACCGCTTCGCGTTGCCGAATAAACTGTTTGAGTCGATCCGCGCAGGTCTACCGGTTGTCGCTGCTGACTTGCCCGATCTCGCCGCAATCATCCGCGAGTTGGGTGTCGGACGCACAGTCGCGCTAGAAGACCCCAGCAGTCTCGCGGATGCTCTCACCACCGTTCTGCGAGACGGCGACGCATTCCGGGCTGCAGCGCGCGAAACAGCGCCAATCCTCACATGGGAACGCGAAGTCGAGGCTCTCATTGAGGGGATTCAGGAGGCAGCTCAATGATCGTCACTGCGGTAACCACCTGGTTCCCCACCCGGCAAAGCCCTAGCCGAGGCGCATTCGTGGTGCGCGATCTCCACGCGATCCAGAAGCATGCCGATGTTCGCCTCATCCATCTGGTTCCCCCCCATGATGACGACGGGACCCGCCGACTCGTGCATGAAGGCATCGAAGTTCTCCGGATTCCCTTCTCCCCCTCGCATCCGCGCGGTTGGTTGCGCGCGATCCGCGTACTCAACCGCGCTCTTTCCGGGAGCGATGTCGTCCATTCCATGGCTTTTTCTTCACTCCTTGCGCTTGCACCCGCTCGCCTCGAAATGCCATGGCTCCACACGGAACATTGGTCAGCCCTCACGACTCCGGATACCCTCCCCGGACCGATCCGTTCTGGTTTACCGATTCTGACGCAACTCCTCCGACTTCCCGATCGCGTAAGCGCAGTGTGCAACTTCCTCGCGCGCCCTATTCGCGACGTACGCCGTGACCGCCCTGTCGATGTCGTTCCATGCATTGTTGAGCCCGGGAACCTTGTACCGCGACGCTCACGACGAGACGGTGCCTTGCGACTCATCTCCACGGGTGGCCTCATCGAACGGAAAGACCCCCTCATCGCGGTCGACACTGTCGCACATCTCGTAGATGCTGGCTATGACGTGACGCTCGAATGGCTCGGCGACGGGCCGTTAAAGGAGGCCACACGCGCGCACGCTGTCGACCTCGGGGTGAGCGAACGGGTGATCCTTGCGGGGTCCCAACCGTCACACAAAGTACGCGAACGACTTGGAGCCGCCGATCTCTTCTTTGGCCCCACTCGCGCGGATAACTTCTTCGTTTCAGCGGCCGAGGCACTCATTGCTGGTCGCCCCGTTGTTGTTGGAGCCACCGGCGGGCAGGGCGAGTACATAGATCCGGGTGTCGGCGCGCTCGTTCCTCGTCAAGATCCCGCCGCTTACACAAGTGCGATACTCGATGTTGATGCCCGAACACGCGCATTGTCGAGTGACGAGATCGCGAGCGTGATCGGCGATCGTTTCAGTAGTGAGCGCGTGGGACGCGAATACGCGAACCTTTATGAACAGCTTCTCGCCAATCAGTGAGGTTTCACGGCTGATAGCAAGGAAGCTCGAGCGAGTAGAGACGGTAGCCGTTCTCCTCAGCTACGAGGTGTAGGTAGCGTTCTGGAATTGACGAGATTCCTTCATATGCTCTCGAAGCCCGAGCGTTCACGCGCGATCCGGGAAATTCAGATTCATCGAGGTACACGTGGGTGACGCCCTCGCGGAGCATCGACGTACACACGGCCTCGCTCGGCGATAGCTGAGAGGCATAGCGGCCAATGCGGCGTTGATCGAGAGTCTGCGGAGGCGCAAGTGAAGGGTACACAACCTTGCGCCCTCCAAGCGAGTAGAAAAGCGTCGTCCCGTCGAGAGGCGAGCCGAGTACGACCGCTTCCTCGGGAAGTTTGGCCGCTTCGCGTTCGATGAAAGCGCGCTCTTGCGCGGTGACATAGGGATAAAGCTGCTCTCCCCAGGCCGTGTATGCGAGGCTCGCTGTTCGCGGGAGCCTGTGCGGAAGGAGTGCGCCGGTGAGGCCTAAGCCTCCGACCGTGAGAGCAACAATGAGTACGATAGACAGGCTTGCGACCTGAGCTCCTCCCCTCTTGAAGGGCTCCGCGGCCAGGGCACGGAGGAAAAACGCTGCACCGACGCCGGCCAGCGCAACGATTCCGATTTCCCACAGACCGTGGACCCTCTCTCGAGCGCCATACCAGGGCGCGGCGAGCATCGCGAAATGCCCCTCGGTCTCTTGGCACGCGAATGTCAGCACCGCTGAAGCACAGAGGAGTATCGCGGCCCCGGTTGCCGTCTCCCTCGCCTTGCGCCAAGGCCCACCAGTGATCAACCCGGTGAAGGCAAGCGCATAGAGCCCGACCAATCCAAAAATTGCGAAGGGCATAGCCCGGACCCTCGGGCGATCGACGACGAGGGTAAGTATCGTCGTCGCAGTTGTGTGGGGGGCCTGCTTAGTGAGATTCATGTCGCCGAAGACTAAGGAGACCGTAAAGACATACCCCACGCCTATACCTATCAGGAGCACAAGCACGAGCCAGGCTCGGCGCTTATGCATACCAGTGAGTATTGACCTAAGAGCCCATGCGACGAGCGCCGCCCATAGGGCCACGAGATAACTGATGAAAGCCGAGGGGTGAGCCGCGAAGACCCCGGCTGGGACGAGAAAGCGAAGCGCACCTGCGCGTGAGTCAGCAAGGGCCGCTACGGCCGTGGGAAGGAGACTGACACCCAGGAGAAAAGGCCAAAGAGCGATGACAAGGCCGATCATCGCTGGCGAGGAAAACCCGAGCGTCGCTAGCCCAATCGAGGCGGCTAGAATCCATTGCGACCAGCGCTCCTTCGCAGATGCAGGCTCACCCCCGACTCGTTCGATTACGACGAGGGCGACGCCGAAAGACGTCACAGGAATGAGCGTAAGAACCGCGAGCAACACTGAATTTGCTGACATCACCGGGTCGAACGGCATGAGTGCCGCAAGCGCATCAAATGTCGTTGGATAAAACTCACTCGCCCCTCCATACATATCCCGCATCGCAGTCCACGCAAAGGCGTCACCGTTGTCACGGATCATTGCGATCGCCGAGTAATGATAAAAGGCGTCATAGGCACCGTTGAGATTGCGGATACCTCCCATTGCCCCGAGAGCGCCGTAGCCGATCGCTAGCGCGCTCACGATGAGGACTCCAAGTCCTACTGCGATGGGAGCTTCGCGATGAGTCGCGCGGGTGTCGGATCTATGCTCGCCGGAGTGCTTCTTCAACGCCCAAGCGCGCACGCCCCACGTGCCAAGCGCGCTCACGCACGCACACGCGCCAAAAAACCATAAAGCCCAGCGTATTCCTGTGAGAGCTCCCACCGCACTCGCGATGAACATGAGGAGCGCTGTGAGCGCTGGAGCATACACCATGGAGCGGGCTCCGAGCACCCCGAGTGCGCGCACGATAGACCAGCCCGGGACTAGGAGAACTGCGAGTGCAAACGCGAGCGCGAGCACCTCTTGCATGGCGAAGTCCTCTCAGATGGCGGGGAACAAAGTGGGGAAGACGGGGATCAGGAACTGTAAGCGCTACCTGTGAGCATATCCGCGTATGCTCTTGCGATCTTTCCCCCGCCCCGTGACTCGCGAATCCATTGCCTCACCGACGACGCACGCGATTGGTACAACTCAGAGTTCGCAAGGAGCCCACAGATCTTCTGCGCTGCCTCCTGCGGACTCTCAACAACCCATTCTTCGGGATAAACGCTTCGTGCCCCGCCAAACGCTCGCGCCTCGGGCCAGTCTCTTACGATGGGAATTGCGCCTGATGCAGCCCCCTCGGCGACAGCCTCGTGAGTTCCCTCATGTCGTGACGCAGAAAGAACAAACCCCGCACGCCTAAAGACGCTGGGCATATCGTCACGCTGCCCAAGCAGCTCCACGGTTCCCGCATCGCGCAGGCCCTGGGCAACAATGCTTTCCCAGTCACGAGGCGCCTCCCCCGCTAACAGCAATCGAAACTCGGGTTGCGAGCGCAGCACTTCACGGAGAACTTCAAGTGCCCATGAAGGGTCTTTGACGGGTCGATTCCATCCCACCAATATCGCCGTTCTGTGCGCATCCTCAAGCTTGGGGAGGGTAAACCTATCCGTGTCCAAGGCGTTCGTGATGACACTCGTGCGGCTCGCCTCTAGGTCGGGGCGCAATTTCAGCAGAAGATTGCGCACGTGGTCAGCGACGAAGACCGTGTGGGTCAAGCGAGAAAAATCAATGAGCAACGGAAATGCGGTAAACGCCTCGAAACGGTGGAAACGGCCATAAACCGGGAGCTCGCCAAAGTCGGTTATCGACGCCCATACCAGAGCATGATGTCCCCATTCCACAAAAATCGCCTCGGCCCACTCGACGTCGGTACGCATCGACTCGGGCAGCGGGCGCGTCACTCCCGCAAGACGCGCCCGGATAAGTGAGTGCATTCGAAGGTCGTCAGCCTCTACATGCTCGGCAAGATCAACCCTCCGGCATTCGGCTATCCCGCGCTCTTCCAGCAGGGCGATCACCCGATCGACAAACGTAAACGACCGATGCGCGACGACCAGGAGACGTACAGGACGACCGGGAGGTGCTTGAGAACTCGTTCCACTTGAGTACAAGTTTTCCGACGGTTCCCCGAGCCGTCGGACTGCTTTCGATTCACGAAGAATCTGCGCGAACCGTAACGGATCATGACGGACTTCTACGTGATGGGTGAGCTCAAAAACTTTCACGAGAAAGCCCGTGGTCGAATCGAGGTCGCCTCTCGCGAAAGCTCGATCGGCAAAGCGCAGCAGGCGTCGGACCGTACGCTCTAATTCTCCGACCTGGCGGTCTCCGTGCGCGAGGCCGGCCCTCCTCGCGACGAAATCAAAACTCGCCCCGAGGGAGCCGGGAAGATGCGCACCAAGGCGTGCGAGGGAGGGCGGAATGCACACCCGGGCCCCTACAGCTCGACCATGCGACCTGCCGCCGCCGAGTCCAAAACTGCTTCCACGGCGCGGACCGTATTTAGGCCTTCGCGCATCGTCACGATGTTCGAGGCGTCGCCGCGTACAGCGTCGCGGAAGGCTTCGTGTTCGGTCTTCAAAGGCTCCTTGCGGTTGAGAGCGTAGCGAACGGTATCACCCTCACTCACGCCGCGGAAGGAGGCAATCACGTCCCATTCGTTTACGGTCTCGCCGTTGGCATGGAACGTGAGATCTGCGGTCAACGTGTCGCCAACGAGTGCGCCTTTTTCACCGGTCGCGATAGTCACGCGCTCTTTGAACGGCGATAGCCAATTTACGAGGTGGTTCGTAATGGTGCCATCGGCGAGGCGGCCCGCAATCGAGACCATATCCTCGTATTCGCGGCCGGACTTGCCGGTCGTCACAGCCGAGACCCGCGCAAAACTTGAGCGAGCAACGAATGCCGTGAGGTCGAGATCGTGAGTGGCGAGATCTTTCACGACCCCGACATCGGCAATTCGTGCTGGAAAAATCCCCTGGCGACGGGTAGAGATCTGATAAATATCGCCGAGCTGGCCATTTTCGATACGCTTGCGCATTTCCTGGAGAGCGGGGTTATAGCGTTCGATATAGCCCACCGCGCCCACAAGACCCTTTGATTCAAAGGCATTGGTGATTTCTTCAGCCTCGATGATGTCGAAAGCAAGCGGTTTTTCGACAAGCGTGTGAACACCGGCCTCGGCGAGCGCGAGCGCTACGTCCCGGTGAAATGCAGTCGGCACTGCAACCACGCAATAGTCGAGCCCAGCTTTGATAAGGGCTTCGACATTTGGCAAGACTTCGTAGCCGGGCGCGGCGCCATGCGGATCGCCTTGAGGATCCGCAACGGCCACGAGATCGACGCCTTCGAGAGCGCGAAGATTACGGGCATGATGACGGCCCATCATGCCGAGGCCAATAAGACCAGCGCGAAGATTTTTGCTCATCAGGCACCCGCTTTCGCAACGGCATTCACGGCCTCAACCACGCGCTCGCGATCCGCATCACTCACACTCGGATGAACCGGAAGTGAGAGCACTTCGCGCGCAGCTTTCTCCGTCACGGGGAGCTCAATGTCGCGGCGATCAAACGAGGCAAGGCGGTGCACGGGAGTCGGGTAGTACACGCCGCAGCCCACTGCATACTCCTCGCGAAGCGCCTGGGCAAAGCGGTCGCGCTCCTCTGCGCTGGTCCCATCAATACGAATCGTGTACTGGTGGTACACGTGGGTCGCTCCCTCGGCTACCTTGGGCGTCACGACACCTTCGAGGTGTTCATCGAAGAATGCGGCTGTCTCCTGGCGGCGCTTCGTCCATGCCTCCAGCTTGGTGAGCTGAACACGGCCAATCGCGGCATGGATGTCGGTCATGCGGTTGTTGAAGCCAGCGACCTCGTTTGCGTACTGCTTCTCCATCCCCTGGTTACGGAACAGACGGATTCGACGTGCCGTCTCGGCATCCTCGCACGAGACCATGCCGCCCTCACCCGACGTCATGTTCTTGGTCGGGTACAGCGAGAACATGCCCCAGCGACCGAACGTACCGACCTGCTTGCCGTTGAGAGTCGCGCCGTGGGCCTGCGCGGCATCTTCGCCAACCCACAGGTTGTGCTTCTTCGCGATTTCACAGATCTGCTCCATCGCGGCCGGATGACCGTAAAGGTGTACGGGCTGAATCGCCACCGTTCGCTCGGTAATCGCGGCTTCGATCTGCGCGGGGTCCATGCAGAATGAATCGAGATCGATATCGACGAAAACAGGCGTCGCCCCGATCACGGCAACCGCATTAGCGGTCGCCGCAAAGGTGAAGGACGGAACAATAACCTCGTCGCCGGGCTTGATACCCGAGGCGAGAAGACCGAGGTGCTGACCCGACGTGCCCGAGTTAACGGCAACGCACTCACGCCCACCGGCGAGCGCGCTCGAGAACTTCTTTTCGAAAGCCGCGACCTCGGGTCCCTGCGCGATCATGCCGGAAGCAAGTACGCGGTCAACCGCGGCACGCTCCTCCTCGCCGATGATCGGCTTCGCAGCAGGAATCAGATTGTATGACATGTGCAATGTCCTTCTTCTCAATCGATAAAACTATGCGGCATTCTCAAGCAGGGCGAGGCCACCGGTCACATCGTCTTCAACGTAACGCTCTCCCGTCTCGGGACACACCCAGCCTCCGTCGGGGTCTGCTGCGAGGGGCTTACCTGACCTACCAACCCAACCAATGCGCTTCGCGGGCACCCCGGCAACGAGCGCATGCGGTGGGACATCTTTAACGACGGTCGAGCCCGCAGCCACAAGCGCCCAGGCACCGATAGTGACAGGGGCCACGCAGACAGATCGTGCACCGATGGCGGCGCCCTTTTCGATCGTCACGCCCACCGGTTCCCAGTCGGCGGTGCTCTTCGGGCTCAGATCCGGGTTGACTGCGCGCGGAAAATGATCGTTGGTAAGGACGACTGCGGGCCCGATGAACACCCCGTCACCAAGCACGGCAGGTTCATACACAAGTGCGTAGTTTTGCACTTTGCATCCCGCCCCGATTGTGACGCCGGAGCCGATATAAGCTCCGCGTCCGATGATGCAATTCTCACCAAGTGAGGCCCCCTCGCGAACCTGCGCGTAGTGCCAGACTGAGCTGCCTTCGCCGACACTCGCCTCAGGTGAAACGTCCGCCCCCTCTGCGAGCCGGTAGTTACGCTCTGTGCTCATGCCCCCACCTTGCCATCCGTAAAGCGATGTTGGCGGGACTCCCGCAGCTTTTTGCCTTTTTCGTACGCAAGATCGCGCAATCCTGTCTGATACCTCACCATTTTTTCGCGGATTTCTCGTGCAAAATCCGAGTCTCCGGAACCCAGAATGCGCGCTGCGAGGAGCCCAGCGTTGGCAGCGCCACCGATCGATACGGTTGCGACGGGCACTCCCTTCGGCATTTGCACGATCGACAAGAGTGAGTCCATGCCGTCGAGGTGCCGCAGCGGAACAGGAACGCCAATCACAGGAAGGGGGGTAAGGGCGGCGAGCATTCCCGGCAGGTGTGCGGCCCCGCCTGCACCGGCGATGATCGCACGCAGGCCGCGCTCGTGTGCGGACCGTCCGTACTGGACCATGTCTTCGGGCATGCGGTGAGCACTCACGACCTCGACCTCGCACAAGATGTCGAAATGGGCGAGCTGCTCCTCGGCGTCTTTCATCACGGGGTAGTCCGAATCGGACCCCATGACGATACCGACCAGAGGTTTCTTACTCATGTGCTATTCCTTTGATTCGTCGCCGGTCACGATGGTGTGCGCCGCGGCGCGGGCCCGGCGCTCTGTCTCCTCGAGGTCGGATCCGAGAGCGGTCACGTGCCCAAGTTTGCGGCCTGCGCGAACGCTCTTGCCGTACAGATGCAGCTTGATTCCGGGATCGTTCGCGAGAGCCTCTCGTGCACCTTCGGCGAGGTTTTCGCGGGTGCTGCCGAGAGTGTTGACCATGACGGTCCATGCAGCGGTGGGGGTGGTGTCTCCGAGTGGGAGGTCTGCGACTGCGCGCAGATGCTGCTCAAATTGGCTCGTGACGCACCCGTCCATGCTCCAGTGCCCCGTATTGTGGGGCCGCATCGCGAGTTCGTTGACGGCGATGCGGCCATCCGGGTACTCGAACAGTTCGACAGCGAGCATTCCCACGACCTCGAGGTCGCTCGCGATATTTGCGGCGAGGGTGCGTGCTCGCTCGGCGACCTCCGGTGCGAGGTTCGGTGCGGGCGCGCTCACGCGAAAGCACACCCCGTCTTTTTGCTCGGATTCGGTCACGGGGTAGGTGGCGATCTCACCGCCTGGGCGCCTCGCCACTTGCGCTGAGAGTTCGCGGACGAAGGGGACACGCTCCTCGGCGAGTAGCGGCTGTCCTCTTTCGAGCCAGTCGCGGGCGTCCTCGAGCGCCTCGACCCGCATCACTCCATGACCGTCGTAACCGCCGCGAGCGGTCTTCAAGATGAGGTCTCCCCCGCTCTCGCGGAGGGCGGTTTCGAGGTCAGCTTCGGTCTCGACGCGCCACCACCGGGGGCATGGATGGCCAAGTTCGCTGAGGCGCGCACGCATGGCGAGCTTGTCCTGTGCGTACACGAGCGCGTTGGGGCCCGGACGCACCACTACCCCTTCGTGCTCGAGCGCGTGAAGGAGGCCCGTAGGGACGTGTTCGTGATCGAAGGTCACGACGTCAACGCTCCTCGCGAAGGCCGTGACTGCCTCGGGGTCGTCGTGACGCCCGAGCATGACGTGGGTGCTCACGCGCGCCGCGGACTCGTCCGGGGCAGTCGCGAGGACATGCAAGTCGAGGTCGAGTTCGATTGCGGCGGGGATCATCATGCGCGCGAGCTGTCCACCACCGATCACGCCAATACGCGGCGAGCGCGCGCCTTCCACATGTGATGAGCTGGACTTGCGGGCGGGTTGAGTACTCACGCCGCTAGTGTAGTGCGCCGTCCGCGCTCGCGTCCCCGGCACGCTGGGTGGAACGTGCATCGGTGGCCAATGCCTCAAGAGCGTGCGCCGCGGAGGCAGCGGCTTCTCGTTGGTGTCGCTCGGCGCGTCGCTTCTCCCGCCGCGCCACGAGCCCGTGGGCTTTGCCGGGGTCCGACGGCTGCTGGACTTCTGTGTCTGCGAGCTCGGGGTCCTCGGGAGCGGGTGCCGTCGAGAGGAAGATGCCAAAGCGCGCGGGGCGCTCATCAATGAGCTCGAGTCGACCGCCGTCATCCTCGACGAGGGTGCGGGCAAGGGCAAGGCCGACGCCCGTTCCACGCGAGTCTTTGCCTGAGACGGAGCGTTCGAAAATGCGCTGGCCCAGAGCCGGGTCGATGCCGGCACCTTCGTCGACGACCTCGATGACGGTTGATTGCTCGTTACGACGTACCTTCACGCGGGTCGTTCCCCCGCCGTGGGCGAGGGAGTTCTCGATCAACGTGGCGATCACTTGAGTGAGCGGCCCGTGCGAGGCCCATACGGCTGCGGCGTGCGGGACCTGGATTCGCAGCTCGCGACCTGCGCCACGGAAGGCGTGCTTCCATTCTTCGGCCTGCTGGACGAGGACTTGGCGGAGATCGACGACCCCGGGAGTGCGGCGCTGGGAGGAACGGGGGGCGTTGATGAGGTCATGGACGACCTGGGTGAGGCGGTCAACCTGTTCGAGAGACACGCGCGCTTCCTCGCGGACCCATTCTTCCGAGCTCGTTGCGAGAATTTCGTCGAGCCTCATGGACAGGGCCGTGAGCGGTGTGCGCAGTTGGTGGGAAGCGTCGGAGGCGAGTGCCGATTCCGCCTCGAGCCGTTCGGTGAGCATCGCGCCGGAGCGGGTAAGTTCGACCGCCACGGTGTCAATTTCGGCGATCCCGCTCGGCCTCCACTCCGAGCGGCTCCTACCGCTGCCAAGTTCTTCAGCGCGCCTCGTGAGGCGAACGAGCGGCGCGGAAAGCCGCTGCGCTTGCCACAGCGCGACCGACACGCCGATCGCAATCGCGCTTATCGCGGCAACGATGATGAGCACCCACGCGCTTGCCGTGTGCGCTCGGACATCGGATTGGGGAATGCGCACGGTCACGATCTGGCCGTTGACGCCCTGTGCCGACTGTTGGAGAGCATCGGCGCCGGCGTCTTCACCTGCTTCGAGTTCCGTGTTTTGATACGTGACTGCAATTTGCACGTCGAGGTTCACAACCTGATCGACGGTCTCTTGGAGCATTGTCTCGTCGATCGGGAGCCCCTCGTTGAGGCGGTGATCCGTTTCAGAAATGACGTCTTGAAGCAGGGTGCCAGCTTGTGCGGAGAGGTTGTCGCGAACAGCTGTCAGCCACGCCGCACCCAGGGGGATGCCAAGCAGGAGGACCGCAAGAAGCACGGTCATGAGGGTGGCCTGGAGAACTCGAAGTTGCATGGTGTGCGCCTAGCGCGCCTTAGTGGGCGTCGGTGTCTTCGAAGCGGAAACCCACGCCGCGGATGGTGGTGATGCGCTTGGGGCTTGTCGCGTCATCGCCAAGTTTGCGGCGCAGCCACGAGATGTGCATGTCGAGCGTTTTCGTGGAGCCCCACCATTCGGCGCCCCACACCTCCCGCATGAGGTCGTCGCGAGTGACGACGCTTCCTGCTTCGCGCATGAGCACCGCGAGAAGATCGAACTCTTTAGCACTGAGTGAGAGCTCCTCGCCGTCGACGTACACGCGGCGCGCGGATGGATCGAGGCTCACCCCGTTGATGTCGTACACGTTCGAGCTCGTGTCTTCTGCGACCTGGGTCCGCCGAAGGAGGGCGCGGATACGGGCCTGGAGCTCACCGAGGCGGAAGGGCTTAGTCACGTAGTCGTCGGCACCAGCGTCGAGACCCACAACCGCGTCGACCTCGTCGGCTCGCGCGGTGAGAATGAGAACGGGGGCCTCGAGGCCACCTTTGCGAAGCCTCCTGCATACTTCGAGGCCGTCGATGTCGGGTAGACCCAGATCGAGAATCACGAAGTCGATGTGGTCCTCGCTCGCGGCGATGGTCAGGGCGTCAATTCCTCTCGACGCTCTCACAACGGAATAGCCTTCGCGGTCGAGGGCTCGCGAGAGGGGCTCTGCAATCGCCGAATCGTCTTCAACCAGAAGTAGTCGTGTCACGAAGTCATCCTTACCCGAGTGCGTGTGTCCCCGCTGTGAGAAGCGCAGACCTTCAAGCGACTCTCTACTCTCTCACGAGTGACGCTCGATGAGCGAGGCCGCAGCCCGTTCGACCCTCACAATGGCGGTCTCGCCGATCCCGTGAAGCTCCTCTGTCCATTCGGCTACGCGCGTAAATCCGCCGGGGAAGGCGCGGTCGACCAGATCCGCCGTCTCGCCGTCGATCACGACCGCACCCGGTTCGGCGATACCTTCGAGCCTCGCCGCGAGATTCACTTTGGGGCCGAACACATCCCCGTAGCGGGAGAACATGTTTCCCCACGCAAGGCCCACGCGCACGTTGGGCAGCGACGGCTGACGCTTGATGTTTTCGGAGATCGACAGCGCGATTCTGACGCCGTCCTCCGGGGTATCGGCGAGGAACATGACTTCGTCGCCCACCGTCTTGACGACGCGTCCGCCGCCGTCGGAAATGACGTCGCGTGTGAGGTTCTCGAAATCCCTGATGACCCCCGCAAGCTCGATGCCGTCGATCGATTGGGCGAGACGCGTGAACTGGACGAGGTCCGCGAAGCCAACGGCGCGCGGGAGCGGGAGAGAATCGTCGTCCCATTCACTCGTCGAGGTACGCAGAATCTCTGCGCCGGCACGCGCTGTGTAGGCCGACATTTGGCGGCGGAACACGTGGATCGCTTGATGCTCGAAGATTTCGACGAACTGCGGAACGCTCTCGAGCATGCGCATGCGCGCTTCGGTGTCGCTCATGCCGTGGCGTTGCTTGGCATCGTCGACGAGTGCTTCGGTGAGCCACATCGCGAGGCGCCCCATATGAAAACCAAGCCCGCGAACAATCGTGACAAATGCGTCGTCGCTCAAGGTGCCGTCGTTGACGAGAGCGGCGAGGTCGGCGATCGCTTCGGCATCGTCTTCGGTGAAGACGGTCGTGTCGAAGGCGACGTTGGAAAACCCGAGTCCGCGCCAATAGTCGGTACTAAGTTGCCGGTCGACGTTGAAGTCTTCTTCGAGATCCCGCCTGGAGTATTCGCGTTCGCCGTCGAGGAGGGAGCGCTCGAGTGCACCGATGGCGCCGCGCACGCGCGCGAAGCGTTCGTTGAGCTCATTCGGCACGGCGTCGCCTGCGACGTGTGCGTTGGGCTCCTCACGATCGTGAACGGTACTCATCGGGTCCTTTCGTTCTGTCCTCGAATCCCGCATCTCCAGGTACTCACACTTGCTTCGGCCGCGCCAGATGAACGTCGGCGGCATCGAGAGCGTGGTGACCTCGATCAGCACTGTGGACGAGCAGCCTGCCCACTGGATCGATGCCAAGCGCCCTCGCGCTATAGGTGACGCCCGCCGGTGTCGTCACGACAACCGACGACCCCACAGTGAGGCAGTTCACAGCATACCGCCTCTGCAGGTGTCTGAAGTCCTCTCCGCCGTGATCGACAAGTGCGAAAATGCGCGCGATGTTTCGCGCGAGCATGGCACCAAACTCGCAGCGCCCATCCGCATCGGCGAGAACTCCACCGTACAAAGCATCCATGCTGGCAAGCGTCTGCGCCTTCTCCAACCCCTCTTGCCCCCGTTCAATCTCCCCCACGAGATTGACGCCAACTCCCGCGAGAAGACGCCCACGGTCAAGACGAACGAGGATTCCCGCGATCTTCTCGCCTGAGGGCGAGAGAATATCGTTTGGCCACTTCACGCGGGGCAATACGGCCCCGGGGGCCACTTCAGCGCAAGCATCGAGAACGGCGAGGGCCACGGCGAGCGGGTACCAGCCTCGGCGCTCGGGGCCCGGCAGCGGCCACGCGAGTGTAAGCGCTAGGGATTCTCCCGGCCGGTTCTGCCAGCGCCGCCCTTGCCGCCCATGCCCGGCGCGCTGATCGAGAGTCATGAGAGCGAACGGCGCTTCGAGCGTGTCGTAGGGCGGCTCGGTGAGAATGTCGAGGGTTGAGGTGCAGGAGTCCACGTAGTCGATACGCATATGCTCACTCACGGCCTTTCACTCCCTCTTAGCTGCCTCGCTTTTCCACTATGGCGTACACTCACGAGAGCAATTGTGCCAGGCCACGACGGAGCAGGAGTGGGAGTGAACGAGACCCCGAGGCGGTCCACGACCGCCGAGAGACTTGACGAACTTCGGTCCCGCGAGAATGCGGCCGTCACGGAGGCGGGGGCCGCAGCGATCAAGAAGCAGCACGCGCGCGGCAAGAAAACCGCCCGCGAGCGCATCGAGGAGCTCCTCGATGCGGGATCGTTTGTCGAGACCGATCGCTTCGTGCGCCACCAAAGCCACAACTTTGGGCTCGAGAACAAACGTATCGATGGCGATGGAATCGTCACGGGGTACGGGACGATCGATGGCCGTCAGGTGTGCGTGTACTCGCAGGATTTCACTGTCCTTGGTGGTTCACTCGGTGAGGCACACGGAAAGAAGATCCAGAAGATTCAAGACCTCGCACTGTCCACCGGGGTTCCGATTATCGGGATCCTCGACGGCGGTGGCGCACGCATCCAGGAAGGCGTTGCGTCACTCGCGGCCTTCGCGGGCATTTTCCGGCGCAACACGCGCGCTTCGGGCGTTATCCCCCAGATTTCTCTGATCATGGGGCCCGCGGCTGGCGGCGCCGTTTACTCACCTGCACTCACGGACGTCATCGTGATGGTGGAGAAGTCCTCGCACATGTTCATTACGGGTCCCGACGTCATCAAAACCGTCACCGGCGAGAGCGTGGGCTTCGAGGAGCTTGGCGGGGCTCGCACGCACTCGAGCACGTCCGGAGTCGCGCATTACATGGCGAGCGATGAGTCAGACGCGCTCGACTACGTTCGAGACCTTCTCTCGTATCTTCCGGCGAACACACTTACTGAGGCCCCCGTCTATCCCGACGAATCGGATCTCGAACCGAGAGCGGAAGACCGCGCCCTCGATCGCCTCGTCCCCGATTCCCCGAATCAGCCCTACGACATGCTCAGCGTGCTCGAGGCGGTCCTCGACGACGAGTTCCTCGAGATCCACGGGAATTTCGCGAAAAACGTCATCGTGGGTTTCGGGCGAGTCGAAGGGCACAGCGTCGGCATCGTCGCGAATCAGCCTTCGCAGCTCGCAGGCACGCTCGATATCGATGCGAGCGAGAAAGCCGCACGCTTCGTTCGACTATGCGATTCCTTCAACATTCCGGTGCTGACGTTCGTGGATGTGCCGGGTTTCCTCCCGGGAACGGGCCAGGAGTATGGCGGCATCATTCGCCGCGGTGCGAAACTTCTGTACGCGTACGCTGAGGCGACCGTCCCGCTCATTACCGTCATCACCCGCAAGGCGTACGGCGGCGCGTACATCGTGATGGGCTCGAAGGAGCTCGGTGCCGATATCAATCTCGCGTGGCCAACCGCTCAAATAGCGGTCATGGGCGCGCAGGGGGCGGTCAATATCCTTCACCGAAAGGAACTCAAAGCAGCCGGCGAAGCAGGCGAGGACGCCGAGGCGCTTCGCGCACAGTTCCAAACCGAGTACGAAGAGACCTTCGCAAATCCCTATGTGGCCGCTGAGCGAGGCCTTCTCGACGGCGTGATCCAACCTCACGAGACTCGCGAGGCGATCACACGGGCGCTCAGGGCACTGCGGACCAAGCGTGACGCCCTGCCCACAAAGAAACACGGGAACATTCCGCTGTGAGCGCTCACGAGCAGCTGAACCCTCCCTCATTCCCCGGAAGCGACGGAGCAGAGCCTCGCCCGAGCGTCGAACTTGTCTCGGGCCGCCTTACCGAGGAAGAAATCGCCGCCATTTCGGTGACGGTCGCGGCGATGAGCGCGATTTCGCGAGAAGAGGCGCACCAGCGTGAAATCGCCGAGCGCGCAGGAGGCTCATCCTCGGCATGGAATTCTCCCGTGCGCACCCACAGATCGGCTCACTCCCTCCGCGCGAGCGCGGGCCAAAGCTCCTGGATTTTCTCCCAGCGCTGACTCACGTGACTACAGTGGTGCCATGACAACGAAGCGCACCCCTAGCCCTACCGATCACGTCGCGAATGATTTTGTTGAGCGCTCGATCGCTTTGAGCCCCATGACCGCCACGAGCCTCGGCGTCCCCGGCCAGGACCATCTCATGGACGACCTGTCCCCAGAAGGTCTTGAGAAAGGTGCTTCACTGACGCGCGAGACGCTCGCCGCCCTTGATGGCGTTGAGCGTGAGCATCCTGGCGACGATGTCGATCACGTGACGCGCGCAGCCATGCGGGAGCGCCTCGGCCTCGAGCTCGAGCATCACGACGCGCTCCTCACGCATGCGACCGTGAACAACATCGCCTCCCCCGTTCAAGGGATCCGCAGCATTTTTGACATGATGCCGAACGAAAGCGCCGAGGATTGGGACACGATCAGCGAGCGCCTCGCACGCGTGCCGGCGGCCGTCGAGGGCTACGCCGAATCGCTCCGATACGCCGCGTCGAAGGGGGTTCTCGCGGCAAAGCGCCAGCAGCTCATTGGCGCGGAACAGTCACGCTCCTTTACGAAGGCCGACGGTTTCTTCCCCTCCCTCGTCACCAAATCCGGCCTTGAGGGCCCGGCCCGCGAGAAGCTTGAACAGAATGTGAACCTCGCGTGCGAGGCCTACACGAAACTCGCGGAGGTGTTTGAGGAGCTTGCGGAGAACGCTCCCGAGAAGGACGCCGTCGGCCGCGAGGCCTACCAGCTCGGTTCGCGCACGTTCCTCGGCGAAGAGATCGACGTCGAGGAGGCGTACGAATTCGGTGTTGAGGAACTCACGCGCCTGATCGACGAGCAGAAGCAGGTAGCCTCGCGCCTGAATGCGCATTACGGCAATGGCGGCGGCGATTCTATCGATGCCGCGATGGCCTCCCTCAATGCCGATGAGTCGCTCGTTCTCCACGGCACCGACAATCTCAAGGCGTGGATGCAGGAGCTTTCTGACGCGGCGATTCGTGATCTTGCCGGGACGCACTTTGATATTCCGGAGGAGCTCACGCGCCTGGAATGCATGATCGCTGAAACGGGCGCGGGCGGCATCTACTACACCGGCCCGAGCGAGGACTTCTCGCGCCCCGGTCGCATGTGGTGGGACACCCCCGCCGGAGTTGACACGTTCCGCACCTGGAGTGAAACCACAACCGTGTACCACGAGGGCGTGCCCGGGCATCACCTCCAGGTGGGCACGCAGCAGCTTCAAGCGGAGCGTCTGAACCGCTGGCGTGCGTCGTTCATGTGGGTGTCGGGCCACGGCGAAGGCTGGGCCCTGTACGCAGAGCGGCTCATGGAGGAGCTCGGCTATCTCACAACCGACGGAGAAAAGCTCGGTATGCTCATGGAGCAGCGCATGCGCGCCGGCCGCGTCGTCCTCGATATCGGTCTTCACAACGAACTTCCCGTTCCTGAACAGTTTGGTGGCGGGCAGTGGACCTACGAGCGCGGTTGGGAGTTCGTCCGCGAACACTGGCGCATGGAAGAGCCGATTCAGCGCTTCGAGTATCACCGCTACCTCGGTTGGGCCGGCCAGGCCCCGAGCTACAAGCTCGGCCAGCGAGTCTGGGAGCAGTTACGCGATGAGGCTCTCGCACGCGGCACGTCTCTTCGCGACTTCCATCGAGAAGCGCTCGAGCTCGGCAGCCTGCCTCTTTCGGTGCTGCGCTCCGCTCTTTCGGCTCCCCACGGCAGCGGGGTCGGTGCATGAGCGGCAGGTTCTCCGGGGTGAGCGAAGGGGCCGACGGCAGCCCGGCAATCGTCGGAACCCCACTTCACGAACCGCTCCTGCTGCTGGCCTCCCAATCTGCCGGCCGTAAGGCCGTGCTGACGCGTGCCGGGATCGAGTTCACCACCCTGCCCGCGGATGTGGACGAGGAGGCTGTTCTCGCCGCGGCACTCGAGTCCTCGGGCGAGCTAGCCCTCGAGGATCAAGTGCTGACACTCGCCAGAGCGAAGGCCGAAGCGTCGTGCGCGGCGAGCGAGGGTGGGTATGTCGTTCTCGGCGGCGATTCGATGCTCGAGATCGATGGCGCCCTCGTAGGCAAGCCCCGCACGGCAGATGCCGCACGCGAGAGGTGGCGGGAGATGCGAGGAAAGAGGGCGCGACTTCATTCGGGGCACTGGCTCATCGATGATCGCGACCCGCTGGATGGCGGAACCGGGGCGACGTTCGGCGATACGGCATCGACAGATGTCTATTTTGCCGAGCTTTCCGATGCCGAGATCGACGCGTACGTGTCGACGAGCGAACCGCTGTGGGTTGCGGGCGCCTTCACGATCGACGGGTACGGCGGCCCCTTCATTGAACGCATCGAGGGCGATCACCACGCGGTCATCGGTCTGTCGCTTCCGCTTCTTCGCCGGATGCTCGCGGAGATTTCTCTCCCGATCACTGACCTTTGGCGTCCTACGCCCACGCCGTAAAGCTCTTTCGTCTACGGGCGGTATATGCTCGGAAGGTTGCTGAGCACTTCGCCCGACACCTGAAAAGGATCCCGAATGCCTAAGCCCGCGCTCCATCGACCGTTCCGCACGGTTCTCATTGCCAATCGTGGTGAGATCGCCGTACGCATTGCCCGTGCCTGCCGCGATGCCGGGCTGCGATCGATCGCCGTGTATTCCGACTCGGATCGCGACGCTCTGCACACGCGCGTCGCGGACGAGGCCTACGCTCTCGGCGGCACGAGCGCCGCGCAGAGCTATCTCGTGATCGACAAGCTTCTCGACATCGCGCAGCGAAGCGGCGCTGAAGCAATCCACCCGGGC
>OKCK01000093.1_pt1 | contig 31432 bp, 28 predicted proteins | sample 1614961 | NCBI WGS metagenome assembly OKCK01 (sample SAMN04436984, study PRJEB24849) | human gut metagenome | biome: human gut; feature: NICU; material: stool | host: Homo sapiens | place: USA: Saint Louis, MO | collected 2010-07-31
TGAGAAAGAAGACAACCGCACCGCAACAGTGCAAGACCTCTCTGGATTGGAATTTGTCCTACCTTCGGCTCGTCGTACAGACGCCACTGGCGTATTTTGTCTCTGGGCAACGAGGGGGAGTTACCCCCACCTCCGGATGTTTTTTAAGGTGCACCCCTTATTACGCTGTGGTGCGGGAGTAGTTTTGTCCGACTGATCGGACTACCCACCGACGTGGGGCGGGTAGTTCGAGGTCCCAGCAGATGATCGCGTCGATTTCGCCGCGTTCAAAGGATGCCACCATGGCGTCGTAGTCGGGGCGAGCCACATTCTTCTTTGACGCGGAAATGGACTGATCGACGTAGTTATGTCCTATGTCCAACGTCCAAGCCACGCTGCTTTGCAATGGCTTCACAGTCCTGACGCTGCCGGTCGATGGTGAGGCCATCCACGTCAGCGTCTCGCGAGATACGATCGTAAATAGGAGCGCGTGTTGCCAAACGCTTTTAATAAGGCCCTTAGCTAACATTGAACTTAAACTCGACCGAATTCCGGTTTAACATGTAGCGCTGTTGAAGCCGTGCAATTGAGCTCCGAGTCTCACTCGATTTTGCTACGGGTGGTCTTGTCATCGAGCGACAGGGTGGGGACATTGGAGCCATTGCCAGCAGCATGACTGGTGAGTCGGGGCATGTACGCGGGTTAGTCGATCTTGGCCTCTGAGAAATATGGAGATTGTCCTGGCCACGACGCGGGCATGCCTTGTGTTGGGATTGAGGTCGCCTCAGACGGCAGCCCGCACAGCTCGACTATTGGATCTCGCGTGCGGCGAGACCGCGACCGGCTGGCGCCTTACGGAAGAAGACCTAAAGCGCACGCACCGTCATAATTGGGCGATTGGGCGTTTGGTGTTGAGATTCAGGTTTGGTTTATACCGGCTCGATCGGCCAGCACCTTGGCCGTCACCGAGCGCGAATCCGGATCCAGAGCATGCTGAGCGACCGCCGCCGGTGTTCCAGTGGCGAGGATCTGGCCACCCTCATCTCCGGCTCCCGGGCCGACGTCGATGATGTGGTCGGCCTGGGCGATCACCCGGAGGTCGTGCTCGACAACGACCACCGTCGCGCCGTCATCGACCAGGCGACGCAGCTGGCTCAGCAATAGATCAACGTCCGCCGGGTGCAGCCCCGTCGTAGGCTCGTCCAGAAGGTACAGGCTGTGCTTGCGGCTGGAGCCGCGTTGCATTTCGGAAGCCAGCTTGATGCGCTGCGCCTCCCCGCCCGAGAGTTCCGGGGAACCCTGCCCTAGCCGCAAGTAGCCGAGCCCGAGTGCGTGCAGGAATTCGACGGAGCGCAGAATCCTCGGCTCCTCGGCGAAGACCTCGAGCGCCTCGTCCACGGTCAGCGCCAAGATATCGGCGATGCTGCGGCCGCTCCACTGCACCTCAAGGATCTCCGGCTTATAGCGCTTGCCGTGGCAGGCCGGGCAGGTGGTGTACGTGCCGGGCAGAAACACCAGCTCGACCTCGATGCTGCCCGCCCCATCACACTCGGGGCAGCGACCCTTTTTCGTGTTGTAAGAAAAGTCCGACACCGACATGCCCCGCCGCTTCGCCTCCGGGGTATCGGCAAACAGCCTGCGGACGTAGTCGAAAAGACCCGTGTAGGTCGCGACGGTGGAACGCACCGTGCGTCCAATCGGCTTCTGAGTGATGTGAACCAACCGACGGATGCTATCGATCCCCGTTGCGCTCTCCACCCGGAAATCCCGGGTCGGGTCAGAGCCTGCCGTGAAGTCAGCATCCGGATCCTCGTCCGAGACCTCGTCGGCGCCGACCACCTGCTTAGCCGCGCGGGATGCCACGTCGGCGAGTACCCCGGTGACCAGGGTGGATTTGCCGGAACCGGACACTCCCGTGACCGCGGTGAGCGCCCCCAGCGGGAAGTCCACGTCGACCCCGTCGAACGCGCGCGCGTGCACGCCGCGAAGGCCGATGGACTCTCCGGTTCCAGCAGGGGAGTCCGTCAGCTCGGGGAAGCCCTCGCTCAAGGCGGCCGCAGTGGGGGAATCCAGCTGCTCGGCGTGGGCACGGAACTGGTCAATAGGCCCGGAGAACACCAGCTCCCCGCCGCGCTCACCGGCGCGGGGGCCGATATCCACGATCCAATCACATCCCGCCACGAGCGACATATCGTGCTCCACCAGAAGCACCGAATTCCCCGCGTCGACGAAGCGTTGCAGCAGTTCAGAGACCGCCTTCCGCTCCATGACGTGCAGGCCGGCCGAGGGCTCATCCAGCACATAGGTTGTGCCGAACAGATTCGAGTTCAACTGGGAGGCCAACCGCAGACGCTGGTGCTCGCCCGCAGACAAGCTCCGTGCCGGGCGGGAGAGGCTCAGGTGCCCCAGGCCTAGCTCGATCGCCTCGCGCACCGTGGGCAGCACCTGATCCAGCAGCAGCTCTTCGGCCTCGTCGTGCTCGCTCCACTGCTGCTTCGCGATCCCCGCCAAGTGCTGGAGTCGGTCCTCCAACACAGTCAGCACGTCCTTCAGCGCCAAGTCGTTGAATTCGTCGATGGCGTAGCCGGCGTAGGTGACCTGCAAGGTGTCCGGCTGGAAACCGCGGCCCTCGCAGGTGGGGCACGTCGATGAATGCATGAAGGAGAGCACTCGGCGGCGGGTCGTATCTGACCCCGTCTCCGCCAGGGTCTCGGTGAGGTAGGTGGCGACCGAGCGCCATTTGCCTTGATATGACAGATGGACGGCGTTTTCGTCCCGCTCCGGGTGGACGGTGACCACCGGCTTCTCATCTGTGAAAAGGATCCAGTCGCGGTCCTCTTGCGGAATATCCCGCCAAGGGATGTCAAGCGGGTAGCCGAGGGCGCAAAGGATGTCCCGGAAGTTCTTTCCGAGCCACGCTCCCGGCCACGCGGCGATCGCGCCGTCCCAGATAGACAGACTGGGATCCGGCACCATTGACTCTTCCGTCGGCCGGTGCACGGTTCCGGTTCCCTGGCATTCGGGGCACATGCCGGCGGTGGTGTTGGGGGAGAAGGCGTCGGAATCCAGCCTGCCGTATTCCAGCCGCTCGCGCATACCGTCCGGGTAGCTGCCGGAGCGGGAAAAGAGCAGCCGAACACTATTCGAGATATTTGAGATCGTCCCCACGGAGGAGCGCGCCCCACCGAGGGTCGTGGACTGCTGCAGGGCCACCGTCGGCGGCAGGCCTGTCACTGACCCCACGCGCGGGTTGACCGCGCCACCGATGAGACGGCGCGCGAAGGGAGAGACAGACTCCAGATAGCGGCGCTGCGCCTCCCCATGGATGGTGCCGAAGGCCAGGCTGGACTTGCCCGAACCGGACACACCGGTAACCGCCACGAGGGCATCCCGGGGCAGGTCGACGTCGACGTGTTTAAGGTTGTGAAGGTGCGCATCACGCACCCGGATCATCGGATCATGATCTGCACGTGTCGAAGCATGCGGAGCCTGTGACTCGGGCGTGGAGTGGGGCATGCTGGCTATCTTAACCTCGCGTACTGTGCCTCTTATCGACAGAGGTTGTTATCGCTGCGGCGAAGGGCGCGAATAAATTAAGTAAGGCGAGCCTTGCCTAATTATGGTACGTTATGCGGCATGCGATCAAAGCTCTCGTATACCGCGGTTGAGGTCCGCGTCGACGCAGTGCGCGACCTGTGCCCCTCGATGCGTCGAGTCACCCTAAGCGGAGAAGGACTTAAGAAGGCTGCTCCTCTTTGCCTTGACCGTCGGATCAAGCTCGTGCTGCCCCGATACCACGGTGACGCACTGGAGGACATCCCGCGTATCCCAGGTTGGTATGACGCCCTCGTGTCTTTACCGCCAAGTGATCAGCCGTCCGTGAGGACATACACGGCACGGGCAATGCGTCCAGACATGGCCGAGCTCGACGTCGATGTGGTTCGCCACGGCACCAGCGGCCCCGCGGGCCGGTGGATCGAAACCGTGGCTGCTGGCGATCGGCTCGTCGTAGCTGTCCCCCGCGCCGATTTCAAGGACATTGACACCATTGGCCTGGCCTGGCATCCGGGTAGTGCCAAGCAAATCCTGGTGGCTGGCGACGAAACCGCAGCACCGGCGATAGCGAACATTGCTGCCTCGCTGGCCCCAGATGCCGTCGGCACGATTCTCATCGAGATGCCGACCCCTGAGGATGCATGGCCCCTCACGGTCCCGCCCGGGGTTGACGTTAGAGTGCTGTGCCGCGAAGGGGAGGCTCCCGGAAGCCTGCTCGAGCGCGAACTTTACACGCTGACGTGGCCGCCCGAAGCGGCCGAAAGCGTAGCGGTCGATGACCTTGACGATGACGCTGGAATCCTGTGGGATGAACCCGCCGGAGATGCCGACGGCGAGCATTTCGCCTGGTTGGCAGGCGAAAAAGGGGCTGTGCAACGTATGCGCCGCTTCCTCGTACGCGAACGAGGCTGCCCCCGCGATCGGGTGGCCTTCATGAGCTACTGGCGTCAAGGACACGCCGAATCCTGACCATCCCGACGCGACCGCGTCGGGCCCGCATAACACCTAAAGGAACACCAGAAATGTATCCCTCAGATCAGCGTCTGAGTATGCCTCGTCGCGGGCTGCTCGCCCTGGCCGGAGCCTTCTCGTTGTCTGCCCTCGCCGGTTGTGGCAGCGACCGTCCGAGTGCTGGGTCAACGTCCACCGAAACCGCGTCGGCGGGCAGTTTCCCCGTTGTGATTCGCCATGCCTTGGGATCCACGACCATCAAGCAGGCGCCTCAGCGAATTGTCACGATCGGGCAGGGCGCCACTGAGGCCCTCATCAGTATGGGGGTCTACCCGGTTGGCGTTGAAACCTATGCCTGGGGAGCTGACAAGGATGGACATCTACCCTGGAACCGAGAAGCCTTCGAGAAGGCGGGACGGCCCCTTCCAGCTCTATTCGCCGGCGGTGAGCAACTCGACGTCGAGGCCATTGCGGAGCTCGAGCCCGACCTGATCCTCGCTCCATGGTCAGGGCTCACCCAGAAACAGTATGACCAACTGACCGCGTTCTGCCCGACTGTCGCCTACGAGAAATCCGCCTGGACCACTACTTGGGACGGCGAGATCCGCATGGTGGCCAAGGCGCTGGGGCGCCCCAGCGACGGCGACAAAGTCATTAGCGACCTCAAGAAAACCCTCGCCGACACTGTTGCTCAGCACCCACACTGGGAGGGCACGACCTTCAGTTACATCTACACTGAAGGCCAGGGAACGCTTGGCATTTTTCGTCCCACGGAACAACGCGTGGCCTTGATCAGCATGCTCGGCCTGACGGTCGACCCAATTGTCGATACCATCACGGCCAACGATGGGTCCGATTGGGCGCTCATCAGCCTCGAGAATGCCGATAAGCTCAAGGATTCTGACCTCATCTTCACCTTTCATCTGGATGCCGCGACCAAGAAACAGGTCACTTCGCAGAAGCTTTACTCGTCGATCCCTGCCATCAAGCGTGACAGCGTGGTGGCCCCGACTGACCCGCAGCTCGTCACAGCGATCAGCATGATCAACCCGCTCACCGTGCCGTGGAGCCTTCCGCGTCTCACTGATCTCATCGACCAGGCCGTCGCGAAGGTGACGGACTAACTCTTGCTGGCTCGTCGACGTACTCTGGTCGCCACCGCTCTCGTGGCGGTGGTGCTCGGTATCACCTGTGTGCTCAGTCTTGCTCTGGGCAGTAAAGCTATCGGGCTTTCCGATCTGGTGGAAGCCATCCACAGTGGCGGCGATCTCCACGTGCGGGAGGTGCTGGCAGCACGTGTCCCACGCACCTTGTGCGGGCTGGTTGCGGGCGCTGCCCTCGCCAGTTCTGGCGCCGCGATCCAGACAGTCACTCGTAATCCCCTCGGGGATCCGGGGGTTCTGGGGCTGACAAGTGGTGCAGCAGCTGGAATCGTTACCGTCACGTCGATCCCCGGGCTCGCTGGCCTCCAGCTCGTCGGGGGAGCCTTCGCCGGAGCGGCGGCGGCCACGGTTGCAGTGATGGTACTTGGCAGTTTCGGGCGTGGCACCGATGCCACCAGGTTGGTACTCGCCGGGGCCGTGACGACAGCCGTCGCCGTTGCCTACTCGCAGGCCGTGAGCCTACGCCACAAGGCAGCCTTTGACGCGTTGCGCTATTGGTCAGCGGGATCGCTGGCGGTAGGCGACTTCCTCGATTGGTGGCCCGTGGTGGTGATCGCAGTCGCGGGCGCGGGGCTCTTCGCCGTGGGACGTGGGCTGGATGCCGTGGCTCTTGGCGACGAAGTTGCCGCGGGCCTGGGACACCATCCCGCACGTGTGCGCGCTCTCACTCTTACCGCGGTGGCTCTGATGACCGCGGCCGCGACAGCGATTACTGGCCCTATCGTCTTCGTCGGTCTTGCTGCACCGCACTTGGCCCGACGATTCGCTCAAGGCTCGGCGCGTGCGCTCATCGGGTTGTGTTGTCTGATTGGGCCGGTACTCATGCTGCTGGCTGATGTGATTGGACGCCTGGTCCTGCGTCCTGCTGAGGTACCTGTTGGAGTCGTGACCGCACTCTTGGGTGCGCCTTTGCTGCTCGCAGTAGTCCGCCGCTCACGAGGCGTGCTGTGAACGCGGCCCCTACCTCCCTCGCCGCGAATCAGGACCGCGCCGCCCGTCTCGCCCAGCGCAGCCGTACCCGGCATGTCCTCGCGGTGGTGATTCTGGTGGTGGCTCTAGTGGCATCCTGCGCGTGGACGCTGGCCGTTGGCAGGCTCGGCACTCCCATTACACGTCAACCGCAAGCTTTGCTCGATCTCCTCACCGGACGCGGGAGCCTCGCTCTGACGACACTGCGCGGGCCGCGCCTTGCCGTGGCGGTCGGGGCGGGTGCGGCGCTGGGACTGGCGGGAGCATTATTCCAGCGCGCTACTGCGAATCCACTTGTCACCCCCGATGTCATTGGGATTACCACCGCAGCTGGAGCTGGAATGGCGGTGGCGAGTGCGCTCAATGTTCCGACCAGTCTCGGCGCGCTGGGCGGTGCCATTGCGGCCGGCCTCATCATCCCGTGGGCCACGACAACAGGCTTCCGTAATCCCGGCGCGGTGATCGTCGCAGGGATCGGTGTTGCAGCGGCCTCCACCGCGTTGACGCAGTTTGTCTTGGTTTTCTCACGCCAGTCGGAGGCCATGGCTCTCGCGGCCGCACTCACCGGGTCGCTGACCGCGCGAACCTGGGGTGATGCTCTGGTCGTCTGGTCAGTGCTCCTCCCGCTGGGTCCGGTGGCTTTGGCGCTGCGTGTTGACCTCGATCTCATCAGCCTTGGCGACGATGTGGCTCACGGTCTCGGATCGCGCCCGGCCAAGACGCGTTCGTTCGCGCTGTTGATGGGAATCCTGCTGACCGTGGGCGCGGTGGCAGCGGCCGGCCCGCTCGCCTTTGTGGCGCTCACTGCCCCTCATTTGGCTCGTGGATTGACCGGGCGGCCGGCGATGGGATCCGCGGCGTTAGTCGGTGCGACGACGGTGTGCCTGGCCGATCTCGCTGTTCGACACGTGGCGTTCCTGGCCGGGCTTCCCGTGGGTGTACTCACAGCCCTGATCGGCGGTCTTTTCCTTGGCGCGGTTCTCATCTCACAAATCCGGGAGGGCTCACTATGACCAGTTCGGCGATCGACATGAACGAGCTCACCATTCGCTTCGGTGGCCTGACCGCCGTTGACCGCCTTAGTGCCACGGTGCCGAAGGGAAGCTTCAGCGTCGTCATCGGCCCTAACGGGTGTGGCAAGTCGACCTTGTTGCGCGCCGTGGCCCAGGTGCGGCCGGCCGACGAGGGTAGCGTGACGATGCTCGGCCACGATGTTGCCCGCATGGGACGTCGACAGCTGGCTCGTACCTGCAGCCTTCTGCCGCAGACCACGGTGGCCCCACGAGGTCTGCGCGTGGGCGAACTCGTGGCGCGTGGCCGCCACCCCTACCACTCGTTCCTCAGTAGCAGTGCCCCCGGTGACAGTGAGGCCATCAACCGGGCGGTTGAACGCGCCGGGGTTGCCGACCTCGTCGACCGGTACGTGCACGAGCTGTCTGGTGGCCAACGGCAGCGCGTCTGGTTGGCGATGGTTCTTGCCCAGGACACCCCAGTCATCTTGCTGGATGAGCCGACCACATTTCTGGATCTCTCGGCGCAGTACTTACTTCTCGATCTATGCTCCGACCTGGTCGATGAAGGTCGAACGGTCATGGCCGTTCTGCACGATCTGCCCCAGGCGGCCGCCTATGCCGACCACATGCTTATGTTGAACCAAGGGCGATTGGTCGCCGCGGGCTCTCCTGCCGAGGTGATCACTGAGGAGAATGTGGAGGAGACCTACCGAATCAAATGCCGCGTGGACCTCGAGGATCCGCGCGGGCCGGTGGTGCTTCCGCTTGCTCGCAAACATCGCCTGTGAAGAGGCCAACGCCTTGTGATGATGGTCTGGTTGCTCATCTACTCAGGTAGATGAAGCTGCGCGTGCAGTTCGATGTGGACTGCGGTCAGTACACCCCCTTCACCGGTTCGCATCCGAAGGCTCGAGGCGGTGAAGTGCCGATCCCAGGCTCGGAAAGGCGTTCGCTAATCCCTCCGCCGGGCTGAGATAAGCACGTAGCCGGTTGTGGAGGAGATCCGCCCGGAGGCATCAGCGTGGGCTTCGAGATGATCGCGCAGCGCGGCCCACAGAGCCTCTTGCCGAGGGCCGGCATGGTCGGCCATCCAGGCATGCGTTGGGCTGCCTCCACGGTAGAGCTGCATACCCTGCTCGATGCTCTCGAATGACCAGTCCAGCTCGCGGTGCTCGATAGCAATGTCGCTGAACCACTGCGAGAGGCGTTCGCGCGCAACCTCATCGACACCCCAGGCCATGTGCGGCGGGGTTTGTGCCGACGAACCGGGGGCAATGGCTTCATTCATCGCGTCGGTCATCGTCGCGAGAAATCCTTTGAGATTCCACGCGGTCATGAGCAGCGTGCCTCCGGGGCGAAGGATGCGAGCCCACTCCGCTGGTCCTTTCGCGGGGTCGCAAAACATTGTCCCAAAGGTGCTCGTGGCTGCATCGACGGACCCCTTTTCTAGGCCCGTGGCTTCGCCGAAGGCGTCAATCCACGTCGCCTCGGGTGCGTGCTGCTGCCCGACTTCTCGGATCCGGGCGGTCGGCTCGAGAGCGATGACGGTATGGCCCCGGGCGAGGAGTGCTGCGACACCTTCTCCGTGCCCGGAGCCGATGTCGGCGACGGTCGCTGGGGTTTCCACGAACTGTGCCAGTTCGGAAGCGACGAGCGTTGAGACGGGCTGCAGGCGTGCAGCAGTCGGGGCGTAGTCGCTTGCGGACCAAATATCGGTGGGTGTGCTCATACGCCCGCACTACATGAGAAGCGTTATCAAATAGCTTTCGCGGAGGGCTCAGCGGGGCCGCTCAGTTTAAGTCAAAGGTCACGATGTCGACACTGTCGTCCATTGCGAGGCCCGGGTAATGCCTATCGAGGGCTTCGTGCAACTCCGTAAGAGACGCAAAACCGTCCCGCTTCGCGTGCTCCTCAGCGAGATCGCCGCGGCGAGTGGGCTTCACGGAGGTCACGGAGGCATCGATCGTCGTGACCTCGCCACTTTCTTTTTCGAAAACGAGCTGCGCCGGGCCGGGGCGGAAAGGGTCGTCGACTCGGATGGTCTGCCGCTTATTTCCCTCCCTAATCGCGCGCTCGTAGCCTTCCCACATGAAGAGCCTTTGCGGAAGCTCCATGGCGCGCCAATCGTAGGCGTGGGGGAGCAGGGCAGAAACGCTTACGGCCTCGAGCCCGTTGGAGCCGCGAACCACGCACTGAATCGCGGGCTCGCGGTCGAAAAGCACCTGGCGGCACTTCCCGCACGGCGAGATCACTTGCCCGGTCGGACCGTAGACGGCGACGATTGCGACTACGGGATCGTTGGCGCATTCTGCGGCATGGTTCGCAAGCGCTGAGATTTCGCCGCACGGACCGCCAAGAAAGTGGAATGCGTTAAGTCCAAGCACGGTGCGGCCAGCCTTCGTGAGGAGAGCGGCGGCCACCGTGTGGTCGCCGTCGTCGTTGCACTGCTTGGCATGGGCGGTTGCGGCGCTGACGAGCTTCCTGAGCGAGGGCGTAATCATGCCTTAAACGTATCAACGCCGTGGCGGAGCGTTTCCTCGTTAGGAGGATCTCGGTCGGAGTTTCTTCAGCCCCGAACTACGTTCAGCGTTTCTTGCAACGCTGTCCCCGCAACTCCGCACGGAAGGGGAATGCAATGGGTTGGGACGAATAAATCGACGTACTCGCCGAACAGGGCAACGACCGCATGGACGAAGAGGACGACCTCGAAGCGGTGGAATTCTTCGATCGCGAGGGGATCTGTTTCCGGAACCAAAAGTACAGTGGTCGTAAGCGCGGTGGCTGCTCGTGAGGATCAGCGAGGCGTACGCGCTTCGAAGGTGCGCGTTGAGGTGTGGCTCGTTCGTGATCGATACCGGTCAGTTAGGTGGCGGTATCTACCTTCATTCGAGGCCCGGTACCAGCTGCTTGGCGCCGGGGAAATAAGCCGGGGGTTCCGCCATACGCCCCGGAGTGACCACGAGTTCATGTAGCGGGTAGGCAAGAAGGCCGAATTTGCTCCAAATGTTCGACCTCCGCCTAGACAGCCGTCGAATCGTGACGGTGTAGTTACCTGGCGCCAGCTCGGTCAACGGCTCGAGGTCGCGAGTCTGCGTGTCGAGTCGTTCGTCACTGAACTGTGCCACCATCGTGAGGCCGCCATAGGTCACGAATGACACCGGTCCCTGCTCCACCTTCAGTGGCATGGTGTGTTCCCACACTGCGGGCCGCTTGCTGGCGGTCTCCCGCAGCTTGAAGCGGCCGAAAGCATCATCCTGGCCCACATACGCCACAACGAGTTTCCCCTCGCGCATGCGCTCATTGAAAAGCGTGATGATCTGCTCGAGAGTCCAGTCCGCGCCGATGAATCCCTCGTAGGTTGCGGGCTCACACAGTGCCAGAAACCCGTCGTTGTCGAAGTATTTGATCGTGGTCATGGCATGCCCTTCTTGGTTGTGTCAGCACCCGATCGGCCTTATGAATACGCCGTGCCTTGATACTAAAACGGCCCCTTGTGAATGAGCATTCCGTAGCGGGGCGTATCTTGTGGCGTCGACTAGTGAAGAAGGCTTTGGTAGTGAGAGCGTCTTCGCGAAGACGCGCGGCCGGCTCCGCCACGAAGGCATGACGGCCGATGGCTCGCTGAGGCGCCAAACGTGGGCGACACGCCCCGACTTTTCCTCGCCCCACGAGATCTCGGCCGGAGCTTCCACAACCCCGAACTACGCCCAGCCTTTCTTGCAACGCTGGCCGCGCAACTCCACACGGAAGGGGAAGTCATGAGTTGGGAAGAAGAGATCGACGCACTCGCCGAACAGGGCAATGACCGTATGGACGAAGAGGATTACCTTGGCGCGGTGGAATTCTTCGATCGCGCGTGGCTACTGCTCCCTGAGCCGAAAACGCAGTGGCCGCAAGCAACGTGGCTTCTTGCGAGCATCGGCGATGCGCACGTGCTTCGCGGGGATTTTGAGACGGCACACGCGGCGCTCACGACATGCATGCACTGCCCGGATGCTCTCGGCAATCCGTTCATTCACTTGCGTCTTGGCCAGGCGCAGTTTGAGCTCGGCAATGAGCCGCGCGCGGCGGATGAGCTCATGCGCGCATACATGGGTGCGGGCCCGGAGATTTTTTCCGACGAAGACCCGAAGTACATCGATTTCTTAGCGAGCAAAGCCACGCATATCGAGCGACCGCTCAGCTGAAGCTCACGAAAACACGCACCTGTTCGCTGAAGTCGCCGAGGTCGCGGGTCTCAGTGAAGCCCATGGCTTCGTAAAACGAGCGTGTGGCTTGCCCGCAGTCGGTCATGAGCACTTTTTGTCGTACGTCGCTGTAGGGCTCGAACGCTCTCGAAAAGAGCTCGCGGCCAATCCCGTGGCGGTGGTGATTTGGCCTCACGAGAATGTCTTGGAGATAGACGATCGTGAGCCCATCGCCAACGATGCGAGCGAGCCCCACGAGCTCATCATCAACTCTCGCGGTGACGACGCGAAGTGAGGCGCCGATCGCCGCTTCGAGCCGGTCGGGGGTGCGAGTGTAGACCGACCAACCAACGGAATCGTAAAGCGAAACAAGCTCTTCTCGCGTGGGCGCGTCATCGATCGCGTAGGTCACGAAATCCATGGGCGCTAGCCTACCGTCGGAAATGGTGAAGCCCCCGCCTCCTCGCACGAACGCGAGGAGGCGGGGGGCTTCTTCGAGCTTTAGTGCTTCAAAGCTTCTCAGATGGTGTCGCCCTTGCGGTTGCCCTCGGCGTCAACGCCGTCCACGGCAACCTCTTCGTGCGCAACGTCGGTCGCGACCTTCTCGGTGTCCTGGACGGTGCGGGTGCCCACGCGGACGTCCTCGGTCGCGACGGTCTCCTTGTTCACGACGGGGCGCTCTTCGGAGATCGAGACCTCGACCTCGTCCTCGCCGAGGGGAGTGTCGGTTGCGGTGCCGTTCGCGGGGGTGCGCTCGACAACGAACTCTTCGCGCTCAACGGGAACCTCGATGGTCTTGGTGTCCGTCACGACGTGCTTGCGGAGGCGCACGCGGCCGGTCTCGACCTTCTCGGTGCCAACGTTGACCTGCTCCTCGTGGAGGGTGATCTTCTGCTCGCCGTTGACGTCGGCAGCCTCGCGGCGATCCGCATCAGCGGCGTAGTCCTCACGGTTTACGTCGCTAGCGGCATCGCGCTCGCCAGCAGCGCCAACAACGCCCGCGGTGCCGGCAACGCCGGCGGTGCCGACGCCTTCTGCGCTTTCGTTGCCCTCGGCATTATTCGCGAGGCCCTGCTGGTTGAGGTCGCGATCCTCGCGGACCTCGCCCGTGTTGGCGGTGGTTTCGGTGCCGTAGCCCGGATCCTTCACACCGTAGTAGCGGTAGAGCTCGTTTTCCTGCTCGGGGGTGATCTCGCCGTCCTCGCTGATGTTCGGAGCGTCCTTCACGAAGTCCTTCTCGTAGGGGACGGTGATCTCGTCGCCGCTGAGCTGAGCTTCGTCGAGGGGAATGAAAGTCTCGTTCGAGCCGAAGAGGCCCGTGTTGACGGTGACCCACGAGGGCTCGCCGGTGCTGTTGTGGAGGTAGACCTGGCCGACCGAGCCGATCTTGTTGCCGTCGCGGTCGATAACGGTGGCTTTCTGGAGAGTGTCAATCTGGTCGCGGAGGTTCATGGCTTTTGTCCTTTCCTCGTGCTTTGTCCTGTTCAGACTTTCGAGACACTTTGGGAAGCTCGTGAGCATCTCTTGTGGAGCGCTCGGAGCCCTTGCGCCCCAAGCGAGATCCAACTTTCCATGGGTTCCTTAGGGTTATTTCCACGTAGTCTGACCGGCGCGCGAGAGGAACCTTGCTGTGTGCTGGACAAAGCGCTGTGAGCCTGAAAGAGCTATGCGTGTGGTTTTCAGGCTCGAGTGAGAAACAATGGAGAAATGGACTTCATCGTTCGAGATGCACACCCTCACGATGCGTTCGCTGTTAGCGAACTTGCAGCCCGCACCTTCCCCTTGGCGTCTCCTCCGACGCTCGCTCGGACCCACATCGACGCCTACATTCGCGAGCACCTCACTCCCGAACATTTTGCTGAGCACATCGATCACCCGGAGCACGATGTGCTCGTGGCAACCGTCGGAAGAGCACTTGTGGGCTACGCGCTCCTGCTCTTCGGACCAGATGGCGCCCCCGCACCGAATCTAGGCGTGACGCTCCAGCGCGCGGGGCTCCTCTCCAAGTGCTACGCCGTTCCCGAGGTGCACGGCAAAGGAGTCGCGGCGGCAATCCTCGAAGCCGCCGAACAACGCGCTCGTGAACGCGGTGTGGAGGGTTTATGGCTCAACGCGAATGCTGATAACCACCGGGCGCAGCGTTTCTACAGCAAGCACGGGTGGGAGCGCGTGGGCGATATCGATTTCGTGGTGGGTGAGGTAGTGCACCACGACCCCGTTTTTCAAAAGCCCGTATTTCAAACGGACGTTTAGCCGAATACGGCGCGCAGGATCACGATGCCGAGGGCCCCGATCGCAGCCGCGGCGGGAAGCGTGATGACCCACGCGAGGGCGATCGGCTTCATGAGATTCCAGTTCGCGGCCTTGTTGATGAGACCGATGCCGAGAATCGCGCCGATGAGGATGTGAGTCGAGGAGACGGGAATGCCGATCATCGAGGCTCCCATCACGACGCCCGCGGCGGAGAGCTCCGCGGCGAAGCCGGAGGCGGGGTGCATCTTCGTGAGGCCCGTACCTACGGTCTTGATGACGTTGCGGCCGATGAACCAAAGACCGCAAACCAAGGCCACGCCGGCGCTCAGCATGAGAGCAGCGGGCACTGTTGCATTAGCGGAGATCGACCCGGTCTTGAGAACATCGAGGACTGCGGCGAACGGGCCGACCGCATTCGCGATGTCGTTGGAACCATGGCTGAAAGCGAACGCCGAGGCGGTAAACACCTGCATCCACGAGAACAGGAGGAAGGTCGAGCGGGAGAGGTCCTCGTTTTTGAGCGTCTTCGCGAAAATAAACACGGCCATCCACACGGCAGCACCCACCATCGCCATGATGAGGATGTTGCCCGCACCGTTGATGTCGAGGTGGAGGTTCTTGAGGCCCTTGAAGAGGAGCATTGAGGAGATCACGATCGAGCCGGCGGCAGCGAGGAGTGGCACCCACGTATCGAGTGCGCGGTGGGCATTGATGTGCTCGGCGCGTTCTTCGATGTCGTGGAGCTCGCGATAGTAATCCGAGTCGAGATCCTCAACGTCGTAATCGGGATCCGACTGAATCGTTGAAGCATCGCGCGCCATGGCATTCGTGTAGGCGATCTGCTGAATTTCCGTGAGGCGTTCGAAGGCCTTCTTGTGCTTTTCACGGTGCGCGGCGCGGTCGATCTTGAGCTGGCGGAGCTTTTCATCGGCTTCTTCGTTGTACACGAGGATGTACCGCTTGATCGCCCCGAAGAGAATGTAGGCGACGATCCCGCCGAGGAGAGGCGACGCGACCCAGGACAGCGCGATCTTGCCAATTTCGCCCCACTGCACCATCTCGAAACCACCGGTGCCCGTGACGAGTCCGAGCGTCACGGCCGCGCCAACGATGCCGCCGACGATCGAGTGGGTCGTCGAGACGGGCCAACCCATCTTTGTCGCTACAAGCAGCCACAGGGCCGCGCCAAGGAGTGCCGACATCATGATGAAGGCGAAGTCGAGTGGTTGAACGGAGAAGGCATCGAGATCGACGATGCCGCTTCGCACAGTCTCAGTGACATCGCCACCAGCGATCACGGCGCCGCTCACTTCGAAGATCGCGGCAACCATGAGCGCCTGCTTCATGCTGAGCGTTCCCGCGCCCACGGACGTGCCGAACGAGTTGGCGACGTCGTTACCGCCGATGTTGAACGCCATGAACAGGCCCACGACGATGGTCGTGATGAGGATGCCCCACGATCCAGTGTCGGTGTAGCCAAGCGCCCAGTAAATGCACAAAATGAGCGTGCCGAGTGTGAGGACACCGAAGGCGAGGTGCCAATTGCGATCGGAGCCAAGGAACTGGCGCTTTGGTTCGAGGACGTCGTGAGACATGAGGAACAATCCTTCGAGGGCGGGGAGTGGACCGCATCATGATGCATCGGCAGAGCAACTGAAAGGTTACGCGCACTTTGCCTTTGGGTGGATATTCCCAGTCTGTTGGCCATGAGTTTCACAAAGTACGTGGGGTAGACGGCTGGATTCTGCGCGGGCGAAAGCCGAGGAAGGGGCGATGGCGGCGAGGGGGCACGGTTTTTCTCCTTCTCGGTTGTGCTGTTAGCCATCACGGTGCCTGTGCTGCATGAAACTGCCATGAGGCGAAAATGAAGAAACCTTCATGTACTGGGAGCGCTAGGGTTAGACGGGCGCACGCCCGGCTGTTTCTGGTGCGGGGCCGTTCACATACGAGACGCAGCGAAGAGAGAGAAGGACCCATGCGAGACGAGCGGATGCGGGCTCTCGCAACCGCGGCACGAACCCTCGTGGGGTACGGCCACCTCACGTCGGAGGCAATCTCCGCGGTCGAATCCCTGAGCGCTCGACTCGGCTTGCCGGTACGGTGCATTGTTGAATGGAACCGCGTCGTCCTCGTCGACATCGACGGTCGTGCGCACACGACCGTCCACGTGCGACCCGAGGCGATCAACATGGCGCGCGTTAACGCGACGCTACGAGCTATCGACTCGCTTCCGGCCAGTGGCGACATCGGTGATCGTGAACTCGCGCGGCTCAATTCTCGGCTCGACGAAGCGGCTTCGATTTCGCACGCCCCGCTATGGCTTTTCGTCCTCGCCTGTATCGCCGGTGCGTGGGGTCTTGCTCTCATCTACGGCGCGCGCAGCCCGCTGTCGTACCTGTTGATTGCCCTGGCGGCGGGTGTTGGCGGTTGTATGAGGCGATGGCTCGGGGCCCACGGCATTGCCGTGCCGGGCCAGGCGCTTGCGGCTGCCATGCTCGCGGGGATCCTTGGTGGGGTCGCCGATCACCTTGGTATCGCATCGGCAGCCAGACTCGTCGCGGTGTGCCCCGCCATGATTCTTGTGCCGGGCCCACACCTCATCAACGGCGCGCTCGACGTCACGGGAAAGAACGTCACGGTAGGGTGGCATCGCCTCGTGTATGGCGGGATCATCCTCGCGGCGATCAGCGGCGGGCTCGTCGTGGGGCTTCTCCTCGTGGGGAGCGACCTTCCCGTTACTGCTGGTGCCCGTACGCCTTCGCTATGGGTCGATGCGCTCGCGGCAGCGCTCGCCGCGATGGCGTTCAGCGTCTACTTCTCGATGCCGCTTACGCAGGCGGCGTGGCCCATCCTCGTGGGAGGGCTCATCCATGCTGGACGCTGGATTCTCATGGTTTCGTGCGGAGTGAACGTCATTAACGCCGATCTCGCGGCCTGCATTGTCGCGGGACTTGTGCTGAGCGCTGTTGCGCACCGCAAACGCCTGTCATTCGCAGGCGTGGGGTTCGCCGCCATTGTCGCGCTCGTGCCCGGCATTTACCTGTTCCGCGCAGTGGCGGGGATGGTGCAGCTGACGGCGCGCCCCAGCACGGTTGTCGTGGTCGGCATCGCACAGGACTTCTCCACCGCCCTGCTGATTCTCGCCGCGATGACGTTCGGGCTCATCCTCTCTCACGGCTTCATCACGAGGTGGCGCTCGGCCGTGCGATAGGGGCGGTCGCTAGCCCTCGACCTTGCGCTTTGCCTCGCGCAATAGCGATGCATATTCGTGTGCGCTCATTGACACTTCCGGCATGTTGCGAAGGCCGTAGCGGGCCTTGCCGTCGGCATCGTGCTCGAACTTCCACGCGAGGGGAAAGCCCGCACGGGCAGCCTTGCGGCGCGGCCAGGCGAGGACACCGGGGATGACGCGTTCACTCTTGAGTCCGAGCGCGGCCACAATCTCGGGCGCTCCGAGAGTGTTCGGTGCCGCGTCCATGAAAAGCGTGAAAATGTCCCGTTCGTTTCGTTTGAGGGAGCGCCACCACTCGACGGCGCAGTCGAGAAGGTCGTGATCGCTTGAGGCGGGCGCAGCGGTAGCGGCGCTGCGGCGCGGGCTTTCCGGTTCACGGGGTGTGCGGTCCGACGCCGGTTTCGCCTCGTCTTTGCCTCGGTTGACGGCGCGCTCGCCGCCGGGGCGAGTTTCCGCAAGGCCCCCGCCTTCCGTCGCGGGCCTCTCGTGCGCGTCGTCGTTCGCTTTGGGCTGGGCGGTCTCGCTTCCCGCGAGCCACGTACCAAAACGCGTGTAGAAGTCGGCGAGCCGATCTTCGGGGACGAGAACCTTCACCTCATGCATGACCATAGGGCAATTCTAGGCCGCCCCGAACGGCGCCGTGCCTTTTCGCTGCCGTGTCTCTATCCCCGCGGCGCCGCGTCTTTCGGAGCCACCACCCGGTCGAGAACGGCGAGCAGTGCAGGCAGGATCCCCACGATCAGGATGATGGCCGCAAACGCGCCGATTGCGATGGTTCGACAGATCTGGGCAACCGTCGGATTTGAGAACAGAAAACCGATCACGCCCGTCACCAGCACCATGATGAGACCGGAGGTGAGGATCGTGTGAATCGAACCGTCGTAGGCGCGCGCGAGCGATTCTCGCACCCCGTGTTCCTGCCGTGCCTCCCGGTAATACGTCGTGAGGACGATCGCGTAATCGATCGTGGCTCCCATCAAAATGCACTGCACGATGAGCATCGCGAGGTAGTACATGCTGTATCCCTGGAGCCCGACGGTGCTCACCGTAATAAAGACGCCCACCTGCACAAGCAGTACAAGAATCGCAGGCACGGCGATCGAGCGGAACGTGAGCGCCACAATGATGAATATTGCGGCCGCCGTGAAAAGTGCGATCTTCACATTTTCCGCGCCGAATCCCTCGCGCATTTCGTACACCATGGCTGAATCTCCCACGAAGAAATGCTCACCGGGCACCTTGGCGTCTGCGAGATCGACGAGATTCTCGACGAACGCGAGTGTTTCCGGGCTTTCCTTGGGGTAGTCAGTACGGATAATTAAACGCGAGAACTCGGTTCCCACGAACCGCGTGCGAACATCAGCGATGTCTGCGGCGGCGCTCTCGAGTTGAGAAACCTGCTCAGTGCTCAACTGCCCCTCAAATCGCCCGTCCTGCCCGGAGTTTTCGAGCATGAAGTGCACGAGGTCATCGAGTGACATCGTCCAGGACGGATCCGATTCGTGAAGCGCGCGGTGCAGCACGAAGAGCTGAGTGAGATCGTCCTCGTTGAGAGGAGCCGCGTCGCTCGCGTCGCCTGAATAATCGCCCTCGCTCCCGCGCTCCTTCATGCTTTTAAGCGCCGACGCTAGCTGCTTCGGGGTGAACTCGCGGCCGAGAACGTCACCGGGCACCTGACCTGAATCGAGTGCGCGCTCGAGGGCGTCGACTCCTTCAATCCGGCCGATGCCGCCCGACGTGAAAGACCCGAGTTCCCCCTTTTGGCTGAGGTTTTTAGCCTCGCGAGCGGCAGCCACGAATTCTCGTAGCGTCATGGTTCCCGCCTGACCGTCGTGGTACGCGAAATACACCATCGAGAGGGCCGTGTCGTTGAGGGCCAAGGAGCCGTCGGCCCCGTCCTTGTTCCCAATCGCGTTCCCAGAGTCGTGCGAACCCTCAATTTTTTCCAGGGTGCTTTTCATCTCGCGCTTCGTGAGCGGCTCCCCGACGGTCGTGGGGTAGCCCATCACGCTTATCGCGTGCGGATCGCGCTGTACAGCATCGGCAATCTCATGGATGTGCTCAGCATTCGAATTGAGATAGACGAGCACGATGTCGTTATCGGGGGTGAAATGCTCGGCGACCCGGTCGGGGGTCGAAAGCGTGTACGCCGTCTCCGTACGGGACTGGAGAAACGCGGATCCCGCAAGGACGGCGACGAACAGAGCGAGAACGACCCATCGTGCAGCGTGCTCGAGCCGAGCGAGCACGCCCAAGCGGGGGCTGAGGAACGGTTTTGGTGTGCGCGCTATCAAGGAGTCGCACATGACAAGGAATGCGGGAAGGACCGTGAAAACGGTCAGCATTGAGATCGCTACGCCCTTGGCAAGGACGATGCCGAGATCGGCGCCAACCTTGAAGCTCATGAAGACGAGCACGAGGAGGCCGACGATTGTCGTAATCGATGCCGAGGCGATTGCGCTGAAGGCCTTGGGCAGGGCTCGCCTCATGGCGATTGCGCTTGCGTCCGGTACGGCGTCCAGACCGCGGCTTTTCTGCGCGGCGCGTTCTTGCCGATACCGATTGGCGAGGATGATCGAGTAATCCATCGACAAGACGAGCTGGAGGATAGCGGCAATCGAAAACGTCACTTCTGCGATTTCGCCAAGGACAACGTTGGATCCCATGTTGAGCACCACGGCGATGCCAATCGTCGCGAGGTAGAGCAAAGGCTCGATCCACGATGCACTCATCGCGATAAGGATCGCGGCGAGCAGCGCGACGGCTATGGTCGCGATCCACAGGGGAAGCTCGCCGCTCGTCGAGGGGTTATCGCTCGTGAAGGTGAGGGGGTGCCCGTTCAGGCCGGACTCGCTCAGTTCGGCGAGTTCCTCGGCAAGGGACGTCGCAGCCGGGTCCGAATAGTCGGATTCGGAGGAGACGACGAAGAGCGTGTGGTCACCGTTGATGTATCGGGCTGGGTCGCCGTCGGCAGGAGTGGCATTGGTTGACGATGTGACGTGGTGAACCCCATCGAGCTTCTCGAGGGCAGCGAGGGTTTCTTTGCGCTCCGAGTCGTCAGCGAGTCCATCCACCATGACTCGAAACGTTGAAAGATCGGGGTCATCGAACTGATCTGTGAGGACTTCGGTGCCTGCGCGCATCGGTGATGCGGACGGCAGATACTTCGCCATGTCGGCATTCACGCCGACGAAAGGAATCAACGCGCCAAAGAACACCGCGCACAACGCCGCAAGGGCGACGATGAGGTGCCGCGCACGCACGATGAGAGACGCACAATAACCAAGCATCGCGGCTCCTGCTGTCTTCACATGCGAGGTGCCTACCGAAAGGGTGGGCGGCTGTATCGAAATCGTTACTAGTGTACGCACCCGGCAGCAGCGTTTCGAAGACGCGGATTTTCGCCCCTAGAATGGAGCCACGACCGGTTGGCCCCGAGGGTCCGACGGGGGAGAAGACAACGAACACACCACCGGAACAACCGGTGCGATCCGGAAAAGCCGGGGAAACGAGGACGCCGTGACAGGGGCCTACCACGCCGATTCAAGCGATCTGCAGGTGAAGGAGGTCCTCACGTGGGAGACCTTCGGCACCGCAAGCCGTGAACTTGCACAAACCATCATTGATTCGGACTTCGAGCCCGAGATCATCATCGCCGTTGCACTCGGAGGCCTGCTCCCTGCGGGGTCCCTCGCATACGCTCTGGGGCTCAAACTTGCCGACGCTATCAACGTCGAGTTTTACACCGACGTTCACGAGACCCTCCCCGATCCGGTTCTCCTCGCGCCGCTGCTTGACACCGAGGCCATTGAAGGCAAGCGCCTGCTCGTCGTCGACGATGTTGCCGATTCCGGCCGTACTCTCGCGCTTGTCCTTGAGCTTCTCGAGGCTCAAGGCGCCGAGGCGCGCTCCGCGGTCCTGTACTCGAAACCGACGTCGGTCGTCGAGCCCCATTTCGCCTGGAAACACACCGCCGACTGGATCGTGTTCCCCTGGTCGGCTGAACCGCCTGTCACCCCGACGCAAAAGTAAGCGGCCGGCACCGCTGGCGCTAGTGGGCCTTCTTACCCCACGGGGTCAGTGCCCACACGCCGGCCACGATGGCGCCCCACGCGAGTCCGAACACCAGTGCGCACAGCGTATCGACGAGCCAGGCGAGCACGCCGCCCACGCCCGCGATCGCCTCGACGCCCTCGGCGAGGTGGTGCACGAGCGCGTACGGTGCGTGCAGCCCGAGCTCATCGAGACCCGTGAGCATGATGTGACCGCCAACCCACAGCATGGCGAACATTCCGACGTAGCTGATGATGGTCATGACGACAGGCATTGCCCGCACAAGCCATGCGCCGAACGTCTTCGCGGCGCCTGAATCTCGTTTCGTGAGCGCGAGCCCAACGTCGTCCATCTTGACGAGCAGCCCCACGACCCCGTAAACGGCGAGCGTGATGATAATCGCGACGACCACGAGGATGAGGGCGCGATCCACGAGGGGCTGGTCAGCGACCTCGTTGAGCGAGATCACCATAATTTCTGCGGAGAGAATGAAATCGGTGCGCACGGCCCCCGATACAACCTTCTTTTCCGCATCCTCTCCCTGCACAACGGAAGGCTCGGCTTCTTTCGCTTCCTTGTTGCCGGTGACAAGCTCCCAAATCTTATGGGCACCTTCGAAGCACAAGTAGGTGCCTCCCAGCATGAGTAGCGGCGTGAGGACCCATGGCGCAAACTGCGAAAGAAGGAGCGCGAACACGAGGATGATGGCCTTGTTGAGCAAGGAACCCTTCGTGATTTTCCAAATGATCGGCAGCTCCCGCTTGGGATTGACTCCGCGTACGTATTGCGGAGCTACGGCTGCGTCGTCAACGACGACTCCCGCTGCCTTTGCGCTGACCTTCATGGACGCGGCGGCGACATCGTCCGCATTGGCTGCAGCCATGCGCGCGAGGGCGGCGATATCGTCGAGCAGTGCGGCAAAGCCAATGGCCATAAGGAAAACCTTCCGGTGCGCGCGTCGAGGGCGCTCCCATTTTATGGGTATCCGCGCGGTGAATCCCGCCACCACAACTTGGAGGAGACTCGCGTCTTTTCCTAGAGTGTTGGGCGCTGCGCGGGTCAACATCCGTGAGCCCAGGCACCTGACGTGTCTGCCGCATAACGATGAAGGGGTGTGCCGTGTCGGCTGTTCCTCCTACCGTGACAGGCTCTATTCCCGCGATTAACCCGGAGGTCGATCCGTCGACCCTCCCCGAGGCAGCACCGAACAGCGAGCCGGAGAGCTCGAATTGGATCGCGGTGGTCGCGCTGGCTCTCGGGATCTTCACGCTTATCACCATCGAAGAGCTTCCCATCGGCGTGCTCACGCTTATCTCCAACGACCTCGGTGTGAGCCGAGGAACCGTCGGGCTCGCCGTGACACTTCCCGGCGTGATCGCGGGCGTTGTGGCCCTACTCGTGCCGAGCGTGACTCGCCCCTTGAACCGCAAGACCGTGCTGCTACTCGCTCTTCTCTCGGTGGTCGTGAGTTGTACGATCTCCTTCTTCTCCACCTCGTGGCCGCTCTTTCTTGCCTCGCGCATTTTCACCGGGATTGCAATCGGGATGAACTGGCCCGTGCTTCCGCTCGTCGCGATTGGCCAGGTGAAAAAAGAGGACCGCACGACTGCGCTGACCATTGCGTTTGCCGGGAACGGGAGCGCGCTCGTGCTTGGACTGCCTCTCGCAACGTGGCTCGGAACGATGCTCGGGTGGCGCGGCGCGTTTGCCGCCACGGGTATTCTCGCCCTCGTCGTGGGCCTCATGATGGTCGCAATGGTCAGGCCCGTGCAGTCGGCCGCGGTGGAAACCGTGCGCTCGACCCTCGGTGCTGTGAAGATCCGCGGCGTGCGCTACGCATTTGTGCTGACGCTCATTATCGTGACGGGCCAGTTCGTCTCGTACAGCTACGTGAGTCCGATCCTTCAAGACTTCGCCCACGTCGATCTCGAAAAGATCAGCATGTACCTGCTGCTTTACGGGGCGCTCGGCCTCATCGGGAACTTCGCCGCCGGCCCGCTCATCAAACGCTCTGCTGCCTTGGCGGTTCTTGTCCTTGCGGTGGGTACGGCGCTTTCGCTCATCCTCGTCGCGACCGTGATGTCCGCCCCCGTCAATGCTCTCGTCATCATCGCTGTGTGGGGCTTTTTTGGCGGTATGGCCTCGGTGTCGATTCAGTCGCTCGTCAACGCTGAGGCGGGGGACCGCGTTGAGGCGGGCACCGCTCTCAATAGCGCGGCATTCAACATTTCGATCGGTGGGGGTGCGATCATTGGCGGCCTCATCGTGGACAGCGCCGGGCTCCGCGCGGCGGTCTGGGTGTCGACGGCTGCCGTCGCCCTCGGTGCCCTCATCGTGACGCGCTTCATCGCACTCACGCACAGGCGAGCCTCTAGGTAAGTATGAGTCAGGGAGGGCCCCTCGCCGCTTCCTAGACTGAAGGTATGGCCAAAAAGGACAAGAAGAGCAAAAAGAGCACTGAGAACGCTCAGGCGCCCGTGCGTGAACAGCGCGAACAGATCGTTCTCGATCAGGCGAAGAAACACCTGAAGGTAAGTGATGCTGCACTCGACATCGTCGAGGACGGTACCTATGTTGACGCGCGCCCACGCGGGCACGAGCTCCCGCTCGACCTCGAGGGCTTCACTTCCGTGCGCGACCTCTCGACGAAGGCGCGGCTCGAGTTTGGCGGCGACAAGCAGGACGGCAAAGCAATCCTCGCCGCCCGCAGCGCGTACCTCAGTGAGCTCCAGGAGCGACTGTGGGCCGAGCATCGCGACCAAGAAAATGGCCGCCGCGTCCTTCTCGTGATCCAGGGCATGGACACGGCCGGCAAGGGCGGGATTGTGCGTCACGTGGTGGGCGCTGTTGACCCGCAGGGCGTGCGGATCAAGGGCTTCAAGGCTCCGACGGCGACGGAGAAGAATCGCCACTTCCTGTGGCGTATTCGCCGAGCGCTTCCCGAGCCGGGCTTCGTCGGCGTGTTCGATCGATCGCACTACGAGGACGTGCTCATCCACCGCGTCCACGGGTGGGCAGACGACAAGACTCTCGCGAAGCGCTACAGCGACATTAACCGTTTCGAGAAGCAGCTTGTGGAGGAGCGCGGCTACGAGGTCGTGAAGGTCATGCTTCACATTTCTAAGGAGGAGCAGTGGGAGAGGCTCTACGGGCGTCTCGAACGCGAAGATAAGCACTGGAAGTTCAACATGGGCGACCTCGACGAACGTGAGCATTGGGATGCATACATGGATGCGTACGACGCTGCGATCCGCGAGACGCACAAGGCGTGGGCTCCGTGGCACGTCGTTCCCGCGGATCGAAAGTGGTACGCGCGGCTGGCTGTTCAGCAGCTTCTGACCGATGCGCTCGAACGCATCGCCCCCGCTTATCCGAAAACTGACTTTGATGTGAAGAAGGCCATTGAGCGAATGAAAGCGGAGAAGGCGTAGGCGTGCGAGAGCATCCCGCTTTCTGGCAACGGTCAGATGGCGGCTCTACTGTACGAGGCGTAGCAGGGCCGCATGTCGCGGCCGGACATAGCGATGAAAGAAGGATTGACGATGGCAGAAGTCACCATTGAAGGCACGACCGTGTCGACGAACGGGGAGCTCCCCAAGGTTGGCGATCAGCTTCCCGCGTTCACCCTCGCAGACGCCGAGCTGAAAGACGTCACTCTTGACGACTTCGCCGGCAAGCGCATTGTGTTGAACATTTTCCCTTCGGTTGACACGCCCACGTGCCAGGCGCAGCTGCGCACGTTCAACAAGCAGGCATCCTCGCTCGACAACACCGTCGTGATCGGTGTGTCGGTGGACCTTCCGTTCGCGCAGGAGCGTTTCTGCGGCGCGGAGGGCCTCGATGACGTCCACACGTTCTCGGCTTTCCGCTCCACCTTCGGCAAGGACTACGGCGTGGTGCTGTCCGACGGTGACTTCGCCGGCCTGTTCTCTCGTGCCGTGCTCGTTGCCGACGAAACCGGCAAGGTTGTGCACTCGCAGCTCGTGCCGAGTGTCGATGACGAGCCCGACTACGAGGCTGCACTCGCGGCTCTCTGATTCCGCGACAGTACGAAAGCGCCCCGGTGTGTGCCGGGGCGCTTCCGTATGTGGGGCTGATAGCCGCTGTACGGCCTTACGGATTCGTGAGCCACGAGACAGCCTTAACGGTTTCTTGACTCATGGGGCCAGGTTAGACTCGTCGGTCGTGATGACAACTCACGCCCGTTCACAAGGTATTTTTGCACTGTCCGTCGCCGCCCTCGGCGTTGTTTTCGGAGACATCGGCACTTCGCCGATTTACGCATTCCAAGCGCTTTTCACAGAGGCCGACGGCCACCCGCTTCCCCCTGATCCCCAGCATATTTTTGGTGCGTTGTCCCTCGTGCTGTGGGCAGTCACCTTCACGGTCTCCATTAAGTACGTAGGTGTGCTCCTTCGTGCCGATAACGACGGTGAGGGAGGCGAGCTCTCGCTCACGGCGCTTCTGACATCCGTCCTGTCGAGCGCGCGCACGCGAAGTTTGCTCGGCGCGGTAATGGTGCTCGGGATGTGCGCGGCGGGCTTGTTTTACGGCGATTCGCTCATCACCCCGGCCATCTCAATCCTGTCGGCTGTGGAGGGGCTCGAAGAGGCGTCTCCCGCCCTCGGCCCGCTCGTCGTGCCAATCGCGCTCGCGCTTGTGCTTGCCCTGTTCAGCATTCAGCGGTGGGGAACGGGCGTCGTGGGCCGCGCGTTCGGGCCCGTCATGATCGTGTGGTTCCTTGTGATCGCGACCTTCGGCGTGCTGTCGATCGTCAAGACTCCGGAAATCATCGGGGCGCTTTCCCCGCATCATGCTCTCGGCTTTATCGTGACGGAACCGCTCTTGGCATTTTTCGCGCTCGGCGCTGTTGTGCTGACGGTGACGGGAGCAGAGGCCCTGTATGCGGATATGGGGCACTTTGGTCGAGGACCGATCGCGAGGGCATGGTTCGCGCTCGTCTTCCCGTGCCTCGCACTTAACTATCTGGGGCAGGGGGCGCTCGTTCTGCGCGAACGCAGTGCGAGCCACCCGTTCTACGATCTTGTCCCGCACAACCTTCAGTTCCCCGTGGTGATTCTTGCGACCCTCGCGACGATCATTGCCTCGCAGGCCGTGATCGCGGGGGCGTTCAGCGTGTCGATGCAGGCCCAGCGGTTGGGGCTGCTTCCGCGCCTCACGCATACGTACACGAGCGAACACAAGGGGCAGGTGTATGTGCCCGGTGTGAACTGGTTATTGTGCGTGGGGGCACTCGTGCTCATCCTTGCCTTCCGCTCCTCGCAGGGGCTCTCGAGCGCGTATGGCATCGCCGTTTCGGGATCGTTCCTCCTCTCGACTGCCCTTCTGTTCCTCTACCTTCGCCACGTGCGAAAGTGGGCGCTGTGGAAGGTCGTCGTCGTGGCCGCGTTCTTTGCGAGCGCCGAGCTCTTCCTGTTTGCGGCCAACGCGGCGAAAGTGTTCACGGGAGGGTGGATTCCCCTCGTCGTATCGGCGCTGTGTATCGCGACGATGCACGTGTGGCGCTTCGGCGCCGATCGCCTTCGTGAACGCCGCCGGGACCTGTGTGGAACGTGGGAGGAATTCGTGGCGCGCACGGAAAAGAAGCAGCTCCAAAAGCTCCCGGGAACCGTCGTGTACCTCCACCAGGATGTCCATACGCCGCCGCTCGCGCTTCTCACGCAAACGCGCGTGAATCGCGCCATCCACTCGCGCGTCGTGATTGCCGAGGTGACGACCGAGCCTGTTCCACGCGTGAACGCGGAAGATCGCATCAAGGTTCTGGACGTCTCGGGCGTGCCCGACGGCGTCGAATGCGTGAACGTCCACTTCGGCTTCAAGGAACACCTGGATGTGCCGAAAGCGATGCGTCTTCTCGCCTCATGCCCCGACACGAGCGAGCGTTGGAGCAATCAGCGTCTGAAGTCCACGTGGTTCGTGACAGCGCGCGCCAACCTTGTGCTTGCGCCTGCGACGTTCCTGACGCTCGTCGCGAAGAAAGTGTTCCGCGTGATGTTCAAGAACCAGGCACGCGCAAGCGACCACTTCCACTTGCCGGTCGCGCGTTCGATGGGCGTCGAGACCGACCTGCGCTTCTAGAGAAGCCGGAGGCGGGCGCGTTAGCGCGCCGCGAGCTGGTCGATGATCGCGTTGAACGTGGCCGAGGGGCGCATGACCGCTGCTGTCGATTCAGGGTCGGGCCGGTAATAGCCACCGATCTCAGCCTTCGTGCCCTGAACCGCGAGGAGCTCGCGCTCGATGTCAGCGGCGGATTGATCAAGCTCGCTCGCGACGGGCGTAAACGTGCGCGCGAGCGCACTGCTGTCGCTTTGTGAAGCGAGCTCACGCGCCCAGTACAGTGCGAGGAAGAAGTGCGAGCCTCGATTGTCGGTGCCGCCGAGGCGGCGTTCGGGTGATTTGCCTTCGGTGAGCAACGTTTCGGTTGCGCGCTCGAGCGTATCCGCGAGGACCTCGGCATCGTGGTTGTCGTCGCGACGCGCAAGATGCCGCAGCGATTCGGCGAGCGCGAGGAATTCCCCGAGGGAATCCCACCGCAGGTAGTTTTCCGTCACGAGCTGCTGGACGTGTTTCGGAGCGGAGCCGCCTGCTCCCGTCTCGAAAAGCCCGCCGCCCGCCATGAGGGGAACAACCGAGAGCATCTTGGCGCTGGTGCCGAGCTCCATGATGGGGAAGAGGTCGGTCAGGTAATCGCGCAGCACGTTGCCGGTGACCGAGATCGTGTCGAGTCCATCGCGCGTTCGCGCGAGAGTCTCCCTCATGGCCTCGACGGGGCTGAGCACGCGGATGTCCAGGCCGTCGGTGTCCTCGTCGGCGAGCACGCGCTCGACCTTCGTCGCAATTTCGCGATCGTGTGCCCGCTCGGGGTCAAGCCAGAAGAAGGCGGGCGTTTCACTCAGGCGGGAGCGACGCACAGCGAGCGCGACCCAGTCGCGCACGGGTGCATCCTTCGTGTGGCACGCGCGGAAAATATCGCCGGCCTTGACGGCGTGCGATGTCAGCGCCGCGTCGTGGCACCCGCACGTCGAGCGGATCTCGATTCGTCCGTCTGCGGGGGCGATGAAAGTTTTGTCGTGGCTGCCGTATTCTTCGGCTTTCTGCGCCATGAGGCCGACGTTCGGCACGGTTCCCATGCCCGCCGGATCGAACGCGCCGTGGCGGCGGCAATCGTCGATCACAACCTGGTAGATGGGGGCATAGGAGCTATCGGGAATGACGGCAAGTGTGTCGTGCGGGGCGCCGTCGGACCCCCACATTTTTCCGCCCGTGCGGATCATCGCGGGCATGCTCGCATCCACGATGACGTCGCTCGGCACGTGAAGATTCGTGATGCCGCGATCCGAGTCGACCATCGCGAGCTCGGGCCCCTCGGCGAGGCGGTCACTCACAAGCGTGCGAATCGCCTCGGCGGTCTCGGCATCGAGCGCCTCGAGGCCCGAGAGGATCGCGCCCAGACCGTTGTTTGCCGAGAGTCCCGCATCCTCGAGTTTTGCCCCGAACCGCGTGAAGACCTCGGGGAAGAACGCGCGCACCGCGTGACCGAAGATGACGGGGTCACTGACCTTCATCATCGTGGCCTTGAGGTGGAGCGAGAACAGAACGTCGCGCTCGCGGGCCCTCTCAATCTGAGCGGTGAGGAATTGCTCCAGGGCACCGATGCTCATGACACTTGCGTCAATAATGTCGCCATCCTCGGCAGTCACGGCGTTTTTGAGGATCGTTTCGGTGCCGTCGGTGGCGACATGGACGATCTGGAAGGTTTTGTCGCCGTGAACGACGAAGCTTCGTTCGCTCGAGTGGAAGTCACCTTCGCTCATGGTGGCGACCTCGGTGCGCGAGTGGGTACTCCACTCGCCCATGCGATGCGGGTGGGCCTTCGCGAAGTTTTTGACTGCACGCGGCGCGCGGCGGTCAGAATTGCCTTCGCGGAGCACCGGATTGACGGCGGAGCCTTTGACGGCGTCGTATCGCGCGCGGACGTCGAGTTCGGTGTCGGTTTCGGGGCTATCCGGGTAGTCGGGGAGGTCGTAACCGCGTGCCTGAAGTTCAGCGATTGCGGCTTTGAGCTGCGGAACCGAGGCCGAAATGTTGGGAAGCTTGATGATGTTCGCCTCTGCGGTGCGCGCGAGGGCGCCGAGCTCGGCGAGTGCATCACGTTCGCGTTGGTCCTCGGGGAGGCGGTCCGCGAATGCGGCGAGGATGCGAGCGGCGAGTGAAATATCGCGGGTTTCGATGTCGACGCCAGCCTTCGAGGCGAAGCCACGCACGATTGGCAGGAGCGAGGCGGTCGCAAGCATGGGGGCTTCGTCAGTGATGGTGTACATGATGGCGGACATCAGTTTCTCCTCGCGGTGACGGTCACGAACTTCTCAAACGTACCAGGCCGCGGCGGGGTGCAAACCTCGTGCTCAGCCGCCGAGCGCCCATAGGCTCGCCGCCATGACAAGCGCACCGATGCCACACCACGTGAGGGTTCGCGTGAGCCGAGAGTGCGTGTAGGCGAGGGGGAGGAGCTCGACCGCGCTGATTGCGATCATCACCCCTGCGATGAGGGGGTTTGCCCATTCGAGGTTCGCGGCGTGCCCCGTGGCGGTGAGGAGCCCGTAGAGCGCGAGGGCTCCGACTGGTTCGGACAGCCCCGAGAGCGCTGTCGCGGCGATGGCCTTCGTTCGTGACCCCGTCGCGTGGAGGATGGGGGCGGCGACGGCGACCCCTTCGGGGATGTTGTGCAGCGCGATCGCGCCAGCGAGCGGGAGTGCGAACGCGGTGTCCTGGAGTGCGCTCGAAAACGTCGCGAACCCCTCGGGAATGTTGTGCGCGGTGAGTGCGAGAGCCGTGATGAGGCCCGTGCGCAAAAGTGCTCGTGCACGTGAGGAGTCCGACGGTTGCGTCGCCTCCCTAGCGCTCGTGACCGCACGGCGCTCCCACGCTCGCGAGGCAAGGTCGAGGGCGCCAACAATGACGAGGCCGGCGACGCAGTAAAGGGTGGTCGTGCCCGCTCCGAGCACACCGATCGAGTGGGGGAGGAGCTCGAGAGCACTGACGGTGAGCATCGCACCTGCGGCGAACGCGAGAGCCGCGCCTAGGGCTTTCGGTTCGCGGGCACGCTCACTCAAGGCTATGAGAGAGCCGAGGATCGTGGCGAGCCCGGCAATTGTGGTGAGGGCGAGCGCGGTCAGCATGTTAAGAATTATTATCAAAAAGCGGGACTGGGGCGCAAATGCGCGGCGTTCCTACCCAAAAAGGACGCGAACCTCGTCCCATCTGGACCTGGGCACGCGCTTTACCGAGTCGATTGCCTCGGTGAGCGGCTCGTTCACGATGTCGGTCCCGCGCAGTGAAACCATGCGACCAAAACCGCCTTCGTGCACGAGGTCGATTGCGGCCATGCCAAATCGGGTCGCGAGGACGCGGTCGTACGCATTCGGTTCGCCGCCGCGCTGGATGTGTCCGAGCACGGTCGCGCGGGTTTCGATACCCGTGGCTTCTTCGATATAGGGGGCGAGGCGCTGGGCGACGCCGCCGAGGATCGGTCGGCCAAATTCGTCCATCTCGTAGTCCATGAAGTCTGCCGGCGCGTCCTTCGGAACGAACCCTTCGGCGACGACGACGAGTGGGGAGCGGCGCTTTGAGCGTGCAGCGCGCTGCGCAACGTACTCGCAGATTTCGTCGATCGTGAGCGGGAATTCGGGGATGCAGATGACATGCGCGCCTGCAGCCATACCCGAGTGGAGCGCGATCCAGCCGACGCTGCGCCCCATGACCTCGGCGACCATGCATCGGTGGTGGCTGTTGCCGGTCATACGCAAGCGGTCGAGGTTCTCGGTTGCGATATCAACGGCGGTATTGAAGCCGAACGTGTAGTCCGTGGCGTCGAGGTCGTTATCCACTGTTTTCGGGACGCCGACCACGGGGATGCCGGCCTCTGCGAGGCGATTGGCCGTGAACAGTGTTCCGTCGCCACCGATAGCGATGAGGGCGTCCACATCGTGGTCCTCGAGAACTTATGATTACAGATCGGAAGAGCGGTTCAGCAGGAATGCCGAGACCGATCTCGTA
>OKCK01000096.1_pt1 | contig 31132 bp, 27 predicted proteins | sample 1614961 | NCBI WGS metagenome assembly OKCK01 (sample SAMN04436984, study PRJEB24849) | human gut metagenome | biome: human gut; feature: NICU; material: stool | host: Homo sapiens | place: USA: Saint Louis, MO | collected 2010-07-31
GATCGGTCTCGGCATTCCTGCTGAACCGCTCTTCCGATCTGCGTTGCTCGGCGCCGGCGGGATCGCCTTCGGCTCCGGTCCCATCGATATCACCGGCATCGCCAGCGGGGTTGCCCGGCTGGTCCGGGTTTTCGTCCGACGGATCCTGGCCCTCGGCACCACCCTGGTCACTACCCGGCTGCTCGCCCACTAGGAAGGTGAGGCGCTGAGTCTTGGCGGTAGCCTCGCCGTCACCGGCGCTGCGTTCGCCGTTACTCGCCTGCTTTGCGTGCGCCGTGACGTCGATCGTGTACGTACCCGGCTTCGTGAATGCCCACGCGGTGTGCATGTGGGTGCCGGGCGGAAGCGGGATGTCGGAAGCCTTCTCGCTCGTGGCGTACATCTTCTGGATCGTACCGAGGTTCTCGGTGTACGCGAACCACTTACCACCTTCGGGGGCGCTGACGGGGGTAAGCGTCATCGTTGCACCCTCGGGGTATTTGTCGCGATCGAGTTCTTCGCTCGAGAAGCCCGGCCACACTCGGCCCTGCTGCTGGGACTGCGGGAGAACATACAGTTCGCTGCCCTTCGGGCCGAGCACGTCGTAGCTCTTATCGGCAAGCACGTTACCTTCGCGCTTGGCCTTCGCGAGCTTCGTGACCTCGAGCGTCGTCGAGTCGATCGTGCGAAGCACGGACTTCTTCGCGTGCTGGCGCGAGTCGTCGCCGAGGGCGACGGAGAAGTTTCCGTCGACGTCCATGACGCGCAGGTCAACGTGCCCGTTGTTGATGGTCACAGGGGTGTTGAGGAGGGAACCGTCGGCCCCTTCATCTCCGGCGCCCGGGTCCGACGTATCCCCGCCTTCCGGCGCGTCCGGGGTTCCCGTTGCGCCGTTCTTGGAGAACTGGGTCGAGATTTCCTTACCTTTGGCGGTCACCGGGCCGAAGTCCGCGACTTCGGTGTTACCGATTGCGGCACGCGGAAGCGGCTCGAGGGTCAGGCGGAGGTCATACTTGTCGCCCATGCATGCTTCGCGGTCGATATCGAAGCTTCGGCGGCCGGGGCCACTGACGGCATCGACGTCACACGTCGCGTACTGGGAGCCCTTTTCGTAGAACCCGCCCGAGACGTGATAGGTGAGGGAGTCGTCGGCAGGTTTCGTCTCGAGCTTCATCAGGGTGTCTTTGTCACCGGCCTTCGCGCTCACCGAAACGTCGCGTGAGCTGACCTCTACCTCTCCCTTCGGGAAGCCGGTTGCGGCAGAGTCGGGGGTTTCCGTGGGGAATTCGCCCGCGTCCTTCGTCGACGTGGCTGCTTGGCCAGTGCTCGAGGTGAGCGGCGCGCTGATCCAGCGAGCAGCGCCCTTCGTGGGCACGAAAACGGCCTGGAAGGTCGACTTCTGCGAGCCGATCATCTCGCTCCACGTGGCCTTGCCGCCCTTCACGGGCACTTCGGCGAGGTGGTAGCCGTCGATGTAGAACACGACGGTGCCTTCTGCTTCGGCGTTGCCGGCATCGAAGGTGAGGTCAGTGAGGCGATCGTCGCCGTCCTTCTTCTTGCCCGTGTGCGGGGCGATCGTGAAGGTCGGAGCGGATTCGCCGGTCACTCCAGCGGCTTTGTCGTAGGCCGTCTTGACGTCGCCGAGCTTTTCATCAGCGGGGTTGGTGCCACCCACGCGCCACACGAGCGTTGTGGGCTTCGAGGCGGTGAAGGTGCCGTCGGACTTGCGTGCGCTCGCCTGGTAGGTGAGCTCGTACCGGCCGGGCTTGGTGAACGTCGTGAAGTTGTGGGTGTGCGTGCCCGGGTCGAGCCACACCGCACGTGAGACCTTGTCGTGCGAGGAGAACAGGTGCGTGACCGGCAGGTTGCCGTAGCTCGAGTAGTTGAACATGTTCATCTCGCCGGGACCATTGAAGCCCGTCAGCTCGATGGTGAAGTTCTCATCCTGGAATTGTTCGATGGGCACTGCCGTGTCGGCGCCGAAACCGGACCAGATCGGGGTGTTGCCCGGACCGGGGCTGTGGGGCGCCATGTAGAGGTGGTCGCCTTCCTTCCCGAGGAAAGCGAGGCGAGGATCCTCCGTCACGTCAAAGATGTAGCTTTGCGTGCCGTCGTCCTGGTAGCCACGTCCAACCCAGTTGGTGGTCTTGTCCAGCGGGAGCGTTTTCCCGTTGGATTGGGAGTTGATCTGGAATGTCTTGGCGTCTTTGTCCCAAAAGACCTTGGGTGCGTCGATGTGCGCGTTCGTCTGGACCGTACGGTCGCCGTCGGGTCCCGCGAAGGCGGGTGCGAGGGCGAGCGTGAGGGCCGCGAGCGTGACGCAGGTGGAGCGGAGAATCCGCATGAACCCCTCCTCGAATGGTAACTGTTCTCATTTACAGTACAGCTACCGGCGCCTCGCCGCCACCCGATCAACGCCCAGGGGTGGACAAAACACCCAGGCGCTACATGCGCGGGCCCGGCCCGAGGGATCTATGCGCTGGGGGTTGTGCGCTTTCGTGCGGCGCGATCCTTCTTGCGACGCTCGACAACCCAGCGCGGCGCGAACGGCCAGGGCAGCGGCACCCCAATCCCGCCGAGAATGCCGATGGGGATCATGACCACGGTGATGATCCCGAGGATCCGCAGCGGCTCAGCCACGAACGCTCCGCCAGGAAAGCCCAGTTCCTCGTGGAGGATGAGCAGCGCCCCGACGCTAAAAACCGGCGTGCAATAGGGCAGGATCCACAGGTTCGGAATCTCGCGGTAGTCGTCGTACCACTCGGCGTTCTCCTGATACCGAACGTGGAACATGTAGAACGCAAAGATCGCTGCGGTCACGACGAAGATGAGGACCCACAGAAGAATCTTCATGCGTCCACCCTCCTCTCTCGCCACCGCCGAGCGGCGGTACTCCTCACCACGCGGAGATCTGCTGCTGAGAGGGGAGCTGATGGGCGGCCATCATGTACAGCACCCACGCATCGGTTGGCTGAAGGTAGTGGGAGCTACCGAAGATCTTGCGCGGCTCGGAGTAGAAGGACAGATACCCGTGCGGGGTCGACACCCACGCGGTCGCGATTGGCTTCGGGCCGTTCTCGGTGCGCTTCTCGGAGGCCACAACGACCTGCTCGTAGAGGCCCTGGGTCACGTCGCCGGCCACGCCCGGTGACACGTCGCGCACGGCCGCGGCGACATCCTGCTGGGCCTTATGGAGTTTGTCTTCCTCCCCGGGCTCGAGAACGAGGTTCTCCCACGTTTCCGCGTCGATCTTCACCGAGTCATTCGACGTGAAGTCTTTGTCGGCGATGGGCGTGAGATCCGAGAGATCAAACAGCACGGCATACCTGCTCGAGAGCTGATGCGACTTGAGCACGAAACTCGGCGGAGCAGAGACCTCGCCCGTCAGAACGGTCTGGGCGCTCACGCAGCCGTCCGGCCCGAGCCACAGGAAGCGGTTGTCTTCCGCTCCGTTGCCGGCAACCGACGTGATCGTGAGCTGGTAGCGATAGTCCTTGAGGGTGCGCCAGATGCCCTCGGTGCCGTCGGCAACGCGACCATCACTTGCCACGACCTGATCGTTCACGTCAACGACTCGAAGGCCCTCGTTGGGAATTCCCTTTTCGAGCAGCATCATGAAGCTCTCGAAGCCAAGTTCCACCGCGGTGCCGTCGCTGCCCGTGTTGATCTGCTCAGTCACTGTGCCGACTCCTTCCACAGCAGGCTGTGCCCCATGTTCAAGATCAGCTGCGCTCTCTCGCCCAGCAGCTCGGTGGGGTATGTGATGGTGAGGTCAACGTGGACGCCGTTGTGCACAGCGGCCCACTGGAACATCACCAGCGGGATGCCGTCGGGGTTGGTGTACGACGCAATGCGTTGCAGCCCCGGCACGCCCTGAACGCCGACGGTGTCCGCATCAAGATGCATGAGCCGGTATTCGTCGAGCGTATCCGCGTAGGAATCCTCGACCTCGTCCTGGATCGCCGCGAGCCCTTCCAGGGTCTCGATGCCCGCCTCAGCCTTCCTCTGGATGAGCACGATGTTCGGGCGGAACTGCTCGTTCCAGATTTCATCCGAAAGGTAAATGAAGATGCCCCGGTCAGCTCCCGACGTGTCTTCTTCCCACCCGCGAGGTGCGAACACATCGACGACCATGTCCGGGTGCGTATAGGTCGTCATCTCTGCGGGTACTGCCTTACCCGAATCGGGCATTGCCTCTCCTCACATCCTCGTTTTCGACGTACGCGATCAATAGAAACCGCCGTAGCTCGGTGTTTTTTGCGCGTCAGTCGAAGAGATTGCCAATGGGGTCCTTCACCTTGTTCGCAAGCCAACCACCTGCGGCTCCGCCAGCGACGCCGCCGATGATGCCGCCGGCAACACCGCCCACCACGGTACCAACCGGGCCGCCGAAGGAACCGATCGCGGCACCCATGGCCGCACCGGCTTTACCACCGGCCCAGCCGCCTGCCGTAGCGCCCCCAGCGGACACACCTGCGCGCACGCCCTTTTCCACCTTGCCCATGTTCGGATGAACTTTGGAATCGGTTTGCCACGAGTCCATCGCGGTAGTCGCGGCCGAGATCCCTGTGCCTGCCCGGGATACCCATTTCGCGCCCGTAGCGACCTTGCCCCACTTGGCCTTGGTGAGGCCCTGGCTGTGAGCGTGCGGCACTCGCGAATGCTTGCCTTCAAGCTTGAGCATGCTGCGGCCAATGACCGCCTGGAGCGCGCCACCGAACGAATTGGGCTTGGCCAGGGGGTTCATCGGCGAGTTCTTCGCGAGGAACTGACCACCATTGGTAACGGCATCCGCGTCCCAGCCGGTCAGGCCCTTGACAAGCCCCTTGCCGAACTCGCCCTTTTTAGCGATATTTTGCAGAAGCTTAGGTGCCCACCCCTGCCGAATCTTGATGCTGCCGTTCGAATAGAAAAAGTACGTGCTGTAGTACTTGAAGAGGTCAGTACCCAGCTTGCCGAACTGGAGCAGCGCCCCCATGGCACCTTCAACATTGTTCCCGCGGGTAATGGCCCCGAGGAGCTTTTTCCCGATCACGGCGCCGGCGCTCTCGGTCGTGTTTCTGATCGAGCTCGCGCACGACGAATCCGCCGCATCACGGTCAATCCGCAGCTTGGTGCACTTATTCTGCAATCTCAGCTCCCACGCGGCAAGGGAGGCCTGAGCAGCAGCGTCAGTGGGGTCCGCTAGCGCCTTCGCCGCTTCGTACTCTTTGATCTCGTCTTCGAGGTCAGTCTTTCGCGTCCTGAGCGGCCCCAGTTTGTCCGCATAGGCATCCAAACCGTCGGCAACCTTGCCGGCCGACTTCATAATTTCGTCAGCCATTTCTTCGGGGGTCCTCATGGCGCGGTGCACCTGACCCTCCTCAGGAGCGTGGTACTGCCCGCTGATGGGCTGCCATGCATTCGAGGTGTCCCTCATCTTCTGTTGGACATTCTCGCCAGCGGTGCGGATCTCCGAGGCACCACCGGTCACGATCGACGGGTCTTCGATTTCTGGTACGTCAAAAGTCATTGCAGTTCCTCACTCGCCGATCATCTTCACTGCATGCCGGGCATATCGCTCACATGAGCCTGCTGGTTACCAGCATTAGCCGCCGTGCACATGAGCTGATCGCCCTGGGTGTACTTCTGCACTGCGTCGTCCGTGGAATCGATGTTGTTATTCACCATTTCCACGAGCGCCTGACCCGCCGATTCGAAAGCTGACGCAACGTCCCCCGTAAGCGCAGCCGACGTTTGTTTGCTGTGCAGCAGCGATCCCCCCAAGTCCGACGCGCCGTTCTTGAGATCTCTGTTGGATGATTCGATCGCGGGGACGGTTCCCCTGGTATTCGAAATCGTGCCGCGCACGGCCTTGTCGTCGATGTCGTAAAACATCTAGCTCTCCCGAATCGTCAAGTTCGTGGCCTACAAGCTGTTCGAGCTCCCCTTGCGGGACCCAGTTAACATCACGAACAGATAACAAACCTGAGTGCTCCGTCACGGCGCGGGCGCACAGCGTTTCCGCAGCCGCTGGATGGTGGTCCAGTTGGGTGGGCAGGCAACCATGTCGTTCGCAGTTTTGTTTCCGACGCTTGCCGGGCCTTAACCGGATGCCTCGACATGCACGTGACTCTCCCGCAATTCTCCCACCAACGTTTTCCACATTTTCCACCTGTGCATTGATACCTCTCTGCCTGCACAAGATGATTGAGATATCGGCTGGGCAATGGTTGTCGTCCACTTCTTTCAAATTTAAGCTGAGGCTGAGGCCGCCCACGCGTCCTAAGCGAAAAGGGTCGTCCGTGCTCAATCGGAGTGACTTCTAGATGGTGATTCACGCAATGCCGGTTCGGAAGGTGCACATGCCAAGGAGGAAGCGATGAGCTACGAAGTCGTCGACGCTGTACCCGGATTTACACCCGAGGGAATCGCCGAACTCCAAGCTAAAGCCGAAGCTGGCTTCTCGCCCGAAGAACTTGGACCAGAAAGACTTGGACCCGGCGCGTTCCTGGAAGTGCTGGCGCCCGACGTTCGTCAGGCCATCATTGACCGCTTGGATCTCCATTCGAGAACGCCCATCAACGAGCAGATTTCGAATCTTTTACGACCATTGCTCGCGGCCTGAGGCAAGGAGCGGGGATGGTAGCAACTCCGCCCCGCGAAGCTCCCTGGTCGTCAACTTTCTAATCAGGAAAGAAGCTCTTGGTGATCCCGCACGACGCAATGCGGAGTCTTTCGAAGCCGCATGAGGTCGATGAAGAGACGCCGCGGCATGCCGCCTCTCAGAACCGGTGCGAAGGTTCGAGCTAGGCCGGAACCTCGTGATGATGGCTTTCCGCTTCTCTCACTTCGGTATCACCTGCAACCTCGCTTCGGCAACCTTTACGATCACGGCTAAACCTCTTGTTCAAAGAAGCCACTCCCTTTTTACTCTGCACACAAGCCCGAGGCGTAGCGTGGAGTGAGTCGAAGACGAAGGAGTGCCTGATGACGACCATCGCTTTAGTAGGAACGCTCGACACGAAGGCCGAGGATTATGCCTGGTTGAAGGAGCACCTTGCGGAACTTGGGGTGGGAGTACTCGCCGTCGATGTCGGCTCATTTTCCACGGCCGATTTCGCGGATGTTTCTTCCGACGAGGTTATCGACGCTGCCGGCGAGGATGCCGCGAAACTTCGGGAGCGCCGCGACCGCGGCGAAATGATGGCTGTCATGGGCCGCGGCGCCGCAAAGATCGTGCAGAAGCTCGCGGAAGAGGGGCGTATTCACGGCATTCTTGCTGTCGGCGGCTCGGGCGGTTCGTCTGTGGCGGCACCCGCGATGCAGGCGGTGCCGGTGGGCTTTCCGAAGTTGCTTGTGTCGACCATGGCCTCGGGCGACGTTTCTCCGTATGTCGGCGAAACTGACACGACCATCATGTATTCGGTCGTGGATGTCGCGGGGGTGAATCGGATTTCGGCGATGGTGCTCGGTAACGCCGCGGCGGGCATCGCAGGAATGGCGAAGGCTTACGAAGCTCGCCTCACGAGCACCTCCGGCGAGCACCGCCCACTCGTGGGGCTTTCGATGTTTGGACTCACGACGCCGGCCGCGGATGAAGCCCGCAAGACCCTCACTGAGCTGGGATATGAGGTGCTCGTCTTCCATGCGACAGGAGCGGGCGGCCGTGCGATGGAGAAGCTTATTGAGTCTGGGTTGCTTGCCGGTGTTTGTGACCTGACGACAACGGAGCTTGCCGATGATCTCGTGGGTGGAGTGCTCAGCGCTGGCCCTGAGCGACTTGAGATGGCGGGGCGCATGGGCACGCCTCAGGTGGTGAGCCTTGGCGCTCTCGACATGGTGAACTTTGGGCCGAAGGACACGGTCTCCAGTAAGTTCGATGGCCGCACGTTCGTCGTGCACAACCCTACGGTGACTCTTATGCGCACGTCCCGCAGTGAAACGGAAGAGCTCGGTCGGCGCATTGGAACAAAGCTCGCTGCCGCAACGGGGCCTAGCGAGCTGTTTATTCCCACGAAAGGCTTGAGCGGCATCGATGTTGAGGGCGGTCCCTTTTATGACCCCGAGGCAGATGCCGCCCTTTTTGACGCTGTGAAAACAAACCTCGAGGGCAGCGGAGTCCCCATTCATGAGCACGAATGCGCTGTCAATGACGAGGGCTTCGGCCGCGCGATGGCCGAACGCCTCCACGAACTTATCCGCAACCAATCGGGAAAGAAGGAGAACTGACATGTCCCGCAAGGAAATTCTTGAGCAGCTGCGCGCGAAAGTCTCAAGCGGAAAACCCATCATCGGCGGCGGTGCCGGAACGGGTATTTCGGCGAAGTCGGCGGAGGCCGGCGGTATTGATCTTCTCGTCATTTACAACTCGGGACGTTTCCGCATGGCTGGCCGCGGCTCACTTTCCGGGCTCCTCGCCTATGGAGACGCGAATGGCATCGTCATGGAGATGGCAAACGAGGTGCTTCCGGTTGTGAAGCACACCCCTGTGCTCGCGGGCGTGAACGGCACGGATCCGTTCCGCGTGATGCCGCATTTCTTGAAGCAGGTCAAAGAGATCGGCTTCGCGGGTGTACAGAATTTTCCGACGGTTGGCCTCATCGACGGTGTTTTCCGCGCGAATCTCGAGGAAACCGGCATGGGCTTTGGCCCCGAGATCGACATGATTCGCATGGCGAATGAGCTTGATCTTCTCACCTCGCCCTACGTCTTCGACATCGAACAGGCGAAAGAAATGGCCGCTGCAGGCGCCGATATTCTCGTGCCCCATATGGGGCTCACGACCTCCGGCACGATCGGGGCGCAGACCGCGCTCAGCCTCGAAGAGGCAGCGACAAAGGTCCAGGAACTTGCCGACGCTGCACGAAGCGTGAACCCGGACATCCTGTGCCTCTGCCACGGCGGCCCGATCGCCAATCCCGAGGATGCTCAATACATTCTCGATAACACCGACGGCATCGTCGGCTTCTACGGCGCTTCCTCCATCGAGCGGTTCCCCACCGAAACGGGCATCCGCGAGCAGACGGAGAAGTTCACTCAAATTACGTTCAACAAGTAAGAGCGTAAGTTCGCAATGGCCCGCGGCGTTTGGCACGCTGCGGGCCATTTCTACTGCATGTCTTCTTCGAAGTAGTCCTCGTCCACGGAATAGAGCGTGAACTCGTGGGCCTTTTCGACGCCGACGCCGTAGGCGAGCATCAGCTTCGTGAGGCGCAAGCCGTCGATCAGCACGATCCGCCCGTGACGGTAACCGGCAGCGGTGACTTTCGCTCGGTCTAGAAAAGTTGAGGTCGTGATGAATACGCCGAGGTTCGCGCCTTGCGCATCGAGAGAGCCGATGAAGTTACGGATCTCGGGTTCTCCCACCCTGTTGGTATCGGCGTAGCGTTTCGCCTGGATATACACGTTCGTGAGGCCGAGGGCATCCTGGTGGATGATGCCATCAATCCCGCCATCGCCCGAGCGCCCAACATGCTGCTTCTCGCCATAATCGCCGCCGTAACCCATCGCCCACAACAAGTCGATGACGGCTTTTTCGAAGAACTCTGGCGAGTTTTCCTGGAGGCGCTTTCGGAGGTCGGTTTCAACCTGAGCGTTGAAGTCACGTGTGCGCGTAGCGATGGCCTCGACAGGATCAGCATCCTGTTCGATCTCGGACACCGGAACAGCAGAGGATTCATCAACAGACCTGCGCGCAGCGACCTCATCCTGGTATTCCCGCCACGCCTCCCACTCCGCAAGGTCTTTCTCCGTGTAGGTCGCAAGCTTGCGGCTGGCAACCGTCAGCCCGTTGGGGGTGATGCGATAGGTTCCTCGCTTCGGGCGTTCGAGAAGCCCGGCCTTAGTCATGGCTGAGCACGCCCAGCCGATGCGGTTCTTGTATCGAGAATCGCCTGAATCAACTTTTTCGCTTCGCGCCTGAGTGCTCAGTCCAACGAAGTCGGCAACTAGTTCGCAGAGCTCACCGAATCGACGGTCTTCACCATCAGCAAGAACGGTCAGTACAACTGGGCGGAACTCGTCAATGGTGGGGATGCGATCGGTAGCCATAGAGATGGTCCTTACGAAATTGGGCTGGTTTCCTCCAACGCTACCCTGAGAGACAGCCAACGGAAGACCCAACTATCGAGGTGCTCGTCAATTGACTACGGCGTTTACGAATTGATGCGCACACGCTACGGGCTCTGTGGAAGTTGGGTCGTGTGGAATGAAACGACGTGGCACCCTGACCCCATCCGGGCTCCAAAGTTGAAGCTCGATTCTGTCGTTCGCACTTTCGGAGATGTGCGGAGCCAACAAGACTTAGATAGCGACCTTCCCTCGCTGCGCACGGACCTCGTCCTCGTTGCCCTCAACTTTGCTGAGCGGACCGCCGACATCACCAACGTCGCTGACGGTTTGAGCTTCGCGAGCTTTCATGAGGAGTTTGGTTGTTCAAGCGACAGGCGTCTGCGGGATGCATGCAAACAAAATGGGCTCGAGGGCGCATACATTACCGATCTCGTGAAAATGCAGAACGGCACTGTCGCTCCGTTTCGAAGCAGTAAGTCGATGCCCATCATCAAGCTTCTCCGGGATCCCAGCTTCGTGAACGAGCAGGTGGAGGGTCTTTGCGAGGAGCTCCAAACCCTCGGAAGCCACGACCCGCTGATCATTGGTCTTGGCACAGAGGTCTATAGAGCACTTAGTGCTCCAGCATCACTCGGGGCTTTTCGGGAGTGTTGCGGAGATGGCACTCAGGTTGCTCGGATCACTCATTACTCGTCAATGACCGGCATGGCGCTGCCGACGTACATCTCTCGCGTCGGCCAGGAACTGGCGCACTTTTCGCGATCATCTGTAGAGCCCAGGCACTCACGCTCACGTCCATCTCGTCCACCAAGGAGGAACTTTGGTCGCCGGCACCCTTCCGTTGCTCGGGAGCGTTCCGGATCAGTGCTCCTTGCCGGCTCAAGGGTGAACGGAGAGTTCTTTTGACCCGTGATGAGGCGGCTCGAACTGGAAGGTGGAGTGTTCAACGTCGAAATGTCCCGCGACGCAGTGCTGCACTTGGCCGAGTAATTCGGGAATATGTCCGTCGGTAAAGCACTCGTCGTCGACAACAATGTGGGCTGATAGTGCCGGCAGGTCGCTCGCGACGCTCCACACATGCAGGTCATGCACGCGCTGCACGTGGGGAAGTTCAAGAAAGTGGGTGATGACTTCCTCGAGGTCAATTCCTTCCGGGGCTGCTTCGAGCAGAATTCGGCCGACGGCGCGCAAGAGATTCCACGCTGCGTGCACCATGAGGGCACACACCAGAAGGGACGCAATGACATCTGCAAAAGTCCACCCGGTCACCATGATGATGAGCGCGGCAACAATGGTTCCGAGGAAGCCGTAGAGGTCGGTAAGAATGTGTTGGTAGGCACCTTCGATATTGAGGCTTGAGCGATTGGCGCGAGCAACCAACCACGCGACGACGATGTTCACGACCACCCCGACCAGGGCAACGATGAGCACGGGGCCACCGTCGACCTCGGGTGGTTCGAACAGACGCCGGACTGCCTCCACAGCGATGACTCCAGCCACGATCAGGAGCGTAATGCCGTTGACCGCGGCGGAGATGGTTTCCACGCGTTTGAGGCCCCAGGTCCACGCCCCTTGGGCAGGCCGAGCGGCGAGGCGAATGGTCCATAGCGCTAGCCCGATCGCTCCGACGTCGGACAGCATGTGCCCGGCATCCGACAACAGTGCGAGAGAGCCAGTCAGGAGGCTGACGATGACTTCGGCGACCATAAAGACGCTCAGCACAATCAAGGCCACCCACAGAGTCGTGCGGTCGGCGTCGGCAGAGATGCTGTGGTCGTGTGCCTCGTGAGAGTGCTTGCGCCTGTGCGACACGGATGGTTTAGTCATGGCTCGTGCTCTCCGGCTGCGAGGTTTGCCTCAGTTTTTCGGTGCCGTCGAAGAAAGCCGTTGCCGCCGCGAGAAGCGTCTTCGTTTCCTCGGGGTGCGCCAAGGTGTAGTACGTCGCGCGGCCATGCGTGTGGCTTGCGATGAGCCCACTTTTTCGTAGCGAGGCCACGTGCGTTGACACTGTCGATTGCGCAAGACCCACGTGCTCGACGAGGTCCGTCACGCGGTGTTCGCCCAACAGCAAATGCTGGATGATCTGAAGCCGATGACCATCGGCGAGACTCTTAAAGAGAGTCACCCAGTTCTCACGTTCTTCGAGGGAGGTTTCTTCACCCATATACATCGCCATGGATCGATAATATCACCTTTAGTCGATGTTAGCTATGCAGGGTCAATCGGCAGAAGCCGCCGCGACCGCCAAAGTCGCGCTTTGACGCCCGCAAAAGCACTACCGCCGCGAGCCTTCGTTTTCAGCGGCGGTCATCTCGGCGTAGCGCTCGAAGAGGAGGGCGAGGCGTTCCTCGTTTGAGTGGAGCGGCTTCTTCGCGCCGAAGGCTTTATCCACGACACGGTCGAGGGCGGCATGGGCCTTGAGAAGCGCGGGACTCATCGCAAGCGGGTTGTAGTGCTCGGCGAGAGAACGCTCGGGATGCAGCTCGCGCGCCGCGATCACGCCCTTGCCCGCCTCGATGATCTTTTCGCGCAGTTCCGGTTCGACGGCGGGGAGCGGGAGGTTGTTCCACACGAGCGTGTTCGAGAAGCGTAAGTCTGATTTAAGCTGGCCATCCACCGCGCGCTGCCATGTGATGAACATCGACGACGAAATCACGCCGAAAAGGAAACCGTCAGGGTCCTCGGCAGTAAAAAGTTGGTTTCCGGTTATAACTGTCTCCGGAAGATGTTGCACAGTGTAAAAGTTTCTTGCTTCCGAAACCACAGCGGGGATCCCTACGTAAGGCACTAGCGGACGGTTCGCATTTCCCCTAAACAAGTGGGGCGTGTCTCGGAGCTTATAGGCATCGCCGCCCGTCGTTTGCGACGAGCGCCACCGACGGCAGGCTTCTACTCTTTCTTTCAGTACCGGTGCACGTTGGATGTCGCTGGGCTCGAAGTCTTCATCCGCCATCCACAGGCACCAACGATCAAGGCCTCGAACGACTTCGCGACCTTGACGAAACTCCCGTAGATATTTCGCGGCGGTGGGGTCCGCGGCAACTTCGGAATACTCATCGGCTTCGACAATGAGGTTGCCTCCGTCAGCTGGTTTAGAGCCGAAAGCACCTTTCGGAAGCTGAGGGCTCAACGCCTTTGATCGCTTCTGTACAAGTACGTTCGGCCCATCCACGAGGTAGGCATTGATCTGCTTTGCGGGAACCTGGGGCGGCTCGCCTTTGACATTGTTGTAGGTGAACAGCTGCGGGGCGCTGCGTTCGTGCTTGTCGTAGCCGGTAATGACACAGTGAACGGCGGCACTTCCGGGTACTTCGCTCTGCCACGCGAAGGTTTGGTGGGCGAAACGGATACGCCAGCCCACGTCGAAAAGCGGGCCAAACAGCGCGGGAACGGGCTGGCCCTGCGCAATGGAGTTTGTGGACACGAACGCGAAGCGGCCGCCAGTGACGGAACGGAAGAAATCGCTCGACTTTTGAACCAAGCGGTCACGTACTCGAGGTAACCGTCGTAAAGCTCGCCCCACACGAGCTTCATATCTTCGGTTTGGTCAGCGGCCTTAGTGTACTGACCAATGAACGGCGGGTTGCCCATGATGAACGTGTTCGGGCCCGCCGGCACGAGCTCGCGCCAATCGAGGCGCAATGCGTTGCCGACGGTGATCTGGGCAGTGTCTTGCAGGGGAAGCATCGGCTTCGAATAGCCGAGAGTGAGGTTCATGGCTTGGTTCGCCTGATGCTCCACGAGGAACATCGCGGTGCGGGCAATTGTCGCGGGCCACTCCTCGATCTCGATGCCGTGGAACTGGCGAAGGCGCACGTGCACAAGATCTTCCGCCATGAGGTCAAGCTGAATGCCACCGCGATTGAGCTCCTGGAGCCGCTCGTGAATCTTCAGCTCGAGGGCGCGCAGCTCGCGGTAGGCGATGATAAGGAAGTTTCCACAGCCGCACGCCGGATCGCACAACCGGTCACGATGGATACAAGACCCCAGTGCGGAGTGGCGCTATCGGATAGCGTCATTACCGGCTATGAACTGGGAATTCCGGCTGCCGCGGACGTTTGGAGATTAGCCTGCTGTACCGCTGAGTATCTGGCACGTCACTACCCGGCTGGCGTCCGTAGAGGGGGTGAACCAGTCGGGATCTCGCGCGCAAGAATAGACGCGGGGTCTCGACAAATGATACGGGTAGCACCTCTACCTGTAGACGATACCGCTTGCTATTCGTTCTTGCAGGTGGGCCGACGACCATCTGCACTCCTAGTCAACTACAAAGCTTTTAGCAAGTTGGGGGTCAAGTCCCTTGTAGTGGTGTAACGGCGTTTTCCTCTCGTTTGGGGTTTTAGCCTGCGAGTGCGGGCATGTCGGCATCGGTCGTGGTTGTGGGCGTGGTGATCAGGTTGAGGCGGCTCTTGGCGAGGACTTCCAGGCCGAGGTAGCGGCGGCCTTCTGCCCATTCATCGGTTTGCTCGGCCAGGACGGCGCCGACGAGCCGGACAATCGCTTCCCGGTTTGGGAAGATCCCAACCGCATCGGTGCGGCGCCGGATCTCGCGGTTCAGCCGTTCGGTGGGGTTGTTCGACCAGATCTGCTGCCAGACCTCGGTCGGGAAGCTGGTGAACGCGAGAATGTCAGCGCGGGCGGCATCGAGGTGGTCTGCGACGTCGGGGAGTTTCTCGGCGGTGTAGTCCAGTAGCCGGTCGAACTGGGCGTGAACAGCATCGGCGTCAGGCTGGTCATAGACGGAGTGGAGCATGGCCTTGACCGCCGGCCACAAGCTCTTGGGAGTGATGCTCATCAGGTTCGCGGCGTAGTGAGTGCGGCAACGCTGCCAGACGGCACCGGGCAGGTTCGCCGCGATCGCTTCCACGATGCCTTGGTGGGCGTTGGAGGTGACCAGCCGGACCCCGGACAGTCCTCGGGCGACCGGATCGGCGAAAAACTCGTTCCAGGCCGGGCCGGTCTCGCTCGTGGCGACCCGCATCCCTAAGACTTCGCGATGCCCGTCGGCGTTGACCCCGGTCGCGAGCATGACGACCGCGTTGACCACACGACCTCCCTCGCGAACTTTCATCGTCAACGCGTCGGCGGTCACGAACGTGAACGGCCCAGCATCGCCTAGTGGGCGGTGTCGAAACTCGGCGACGTGCTCGTCCAACTCGGCGGCCATGCGAGAGACCTGGGACTTCGACAGCCGGTCGATTCCCAACGTCTTGACCAACTTGTCCATCCGGCGAGTACTGACTCCAGCGAGATAGCAGTCGGCAACAACAGTGATCAATGCGGACTCGGCGCGCTTGCGACGCTCCAGCAGCCACTCAGGGAAATAGGTGCCCTGGCGTAGTTTCGGGACCGCGATGTCCAAGGTCTCAACACGGGTATCGAGAGGCCGGTGGCGGTAGCCGTTGCGCTGGGCCCGTCGGTCAGGATCTGGGCGGCCGTACTCGGCACCTGCAACCGCATCAGCATCCGCAGACAGCAACTCGTTGATCACAGTCTGCAACAGGTGACGCCTCGGCAAGCAGTTCGCCAAGCAGCCCGGCAGGGTCGACAATATGGGTAGCGGTCATCGTGTGGCCTTTCGCGAGTGAGTTGTAGGGGACGAAACTCGAGGATCACGCGGTGACCGCCCTGCTGTCCAGCACGACCACCCCGCTACACCACTATGAGGGACTCAACTCCCTTGGTGATTAGTAGCGCCCTCGCTCATCAGCGAGATGCTGTTCGCACATGATCCCACTAGCGCCATGTTCGCGACAGCACCACGTGTGCCAAACGTGTCGAGGTACTCCGATTCGAGCTGTGGGTTTAGGGCTTGGCGCCTGGCACCGGGACCGCGTCCGCTAATCTGAGGTGTGTCTCAGCTGCCAACGAGACGACGCATCGGCGGCAGCCACGAAATCGTGGAACCGTCCGGGTCGACTAGACAATTCCTTAGGCGTGCCGGTTTCGGCGACGATAGCACCGTCCGCTAAGGGTTCGAGGAAGACCACCTGATCGGCGCTATCTATGGTGGATAGTCTGTGCGCTACCACGATCACAGTGCGGCCCTCAGATAGTTGACTGATGACGTCGCTAATCGCCGATTCATTCTCGCCGTCCAGCGCCGAGGTAATCTCGTCGAGCAGCAGTATCGGAGCATCCTTGATGAATGCCCGAGCGATTGCCACTCGTTGGCGCTCACCTCCAGACAGGCTCTGCCCGGCAGGCCCCACTTCGGTATCCCAACCGTGAGGCAGCGCCTCAATCACCCGATCAAGTCTCGCCTTGCGAGCTGCCTCTTCCAACTCGGCGTCCGTCGCATTGGGGCGGGCAATCCGCAGATTCTCCCGGATCGTGGTGTCAAACAGGTAGGTGTCCTGGAACACCATCGAGGTCAGCTCCATGATCCGCGTGGTTGGAATCTCGCGCACGTCCACCCCGCCGATGGTCACGCTACCGGCGTCGACATCCCAAAACCTTGCGGTGAGACGCAAGATCGTCGACTTCCCGGCCCCTGACGGCCCCACTAGTGCGGTGACTGCTCCCTGCGGGGCGGTGAGCGAGACATCGTCTAGGACAGGCCGGCCTGACTCGTAGGAAAACGACACTCCTCGGAATTCAATCGACGTCCCACGCGGTTCCCGTGCCTGCTCGGAATCAGGTTCGGCAAGTGGCGCGGCATCAAGGATTATTCCCATCTGGCGCAACGCCACTGCGGCGTTATCGACCTCAGATGCGTAGAGCGCGGCTTTTGTGAGCGGCAGCAGCATGCGCGCACTGACCGCCGCGATCACCAGATACGCAATCGGGTCCAGACGCGCTCCGGTCACGAACGACAGCCCCAAGGCGAGCACCACCGCGAAAGTCACGTTAGCGATGAGGTTGAATCCTTGGGCAGGTCGGCCCTTGATCCGAAGCCCGGCCAACGTCGCCTCAGAGTCGGCTTGCAGAGTCTCTTGTACGGGGTCCCACGACGTCGCGGCACCCGTGGCTCGAAGCACCGGTTGTAGCCTGGCGAACTCAATCAACCGGCCGGCTGCGGCGGCCGAGGTACGGTCTTCCATGTCATTGGCTCTGGTTGTTGCCGCCGACATTTTCCGCCACGTGAGAATAAACGGCAAGATCGACACTGCCATGACCACAGCTAACGGCCACTCAATGAATGCGGTGGCAACGAGCATCACCAACGGCACGATGAAGGCGTTGCACAGGTTCGGGATCACCATTGATGCCAGATGCGACAGGGTGTTGATCTCCTTGGATGTCGCATTAGCCACGTCCGCTTCGCGTTTGGCATTGAACCACCCAAGCGGCAGCTGCAAGACATGATCTGCTACGCGATCAATTAAGGTATCGCATACTTCATAGACGCTGATCCGATAGGAGCGGTACATCGCGAAGGTGTCGACCGTCACCGTGATCGCGCCGAGGATGGCAACGACGACGAGCCAGGTGCCAAGGGTTTCAGAGCGGGAGAATAATGCCCGAAGGAAGGGGATCATCAACGCCAGTGTGATGCCTTGTAGGACAGCGGAGAAGGCGAACCAGCCCACCAACGTACGCAACTCGGCCCTGTTGACGACCCTGATCATTAGTTTCCACATGAGCGTGTCTCTCCTTAGGCCATGTAATGGAGTTCTTGGGCCCGCCACATCTCGCTATAGGTCCCCGCTTGGTCGACCAAGTCCTCGTGCCTACCACGCTGAGTGATGTGGCCGTCCTCAATCACGAGGATCTGGTCGGCGTCTCGGATGGTGGCGAGTCGATGCGCGATGATGATCACCGTGCGCCCGGATGCCAAGGTGCTGAGCGCTTCGTGGATCGCACGCTCCGACTGGGGGTCTGCTTGCGCGGTGGCCTCGTCGAGAATCAAGATCGGCGCATCCTGCAAGTATGCTCGCGCCAGGGTGATGCGTTGCCGCTCACCGCCCGAGAGGAAGCCACCAACCTCGCCAAGCACGGTGTCATACCCCTCGGGCAGACGCATAATGCGATCGTGGATGCATGCCGCACGGGCTGCTGCCTCGACCTCGGCGCGCGTTGCCGACGGTTTCGACAGCGCGATATTGGTATGGACCGAATCGTTCGACAACGTTACGTCCTGTAGGACGATCGCGACGCGGGAAAGTAGCCACGAAAAACTCGCCTCGCGTACATCCACACCGCTGATGCGTACCACGCCATCATTGACGTCGTAAAAGCGCGCAATCAGCCGGGCCAGTGTGGACTTCCCTCCGCCCGACGGGCCCACCAGAGCCGTGACCGTTCCGGGCTCAGCCGTAAAGGAGACACCGTGCACAACGGGCACGTCAGGCTCGTAGGAGAAGGAAACCTCACAGACCTCAACTTGGCCGGGGTTTGGGCCCTCTTCTTGGGTGCGGCTGCCTTCGGGCATGGGTTTCTCGGAAAGCAGCTCTGCCGTGGTGCGAGCCGCCAGCTGCGACTCATAGATATGCTGCATCAGACCGACTAGCACCGTGAACCCCTCCGGGATGCCGGGAGCGATCAGGAAGAATGGCAGCGTCGCCGACAGCGTGCTCCAATCCTGCGCGACGAATAGCGCCGCCAGTAACGCGACCGTGACGAAGACCGTGGCTGGACGCAGTAGCGAACCGAGCAGACTAATCGCTCTGCCGGAGCGACGAACCCAGTCGAAGGAGATGGCAGAAAATTGCTGGCGGGCGGCGTTAAAGCGCGTTCGGGTCGCATCGGTGGCCTGGAAATTCTTGATCTCCTTAATGCCCTCAAGCATTTCGACGGTGGCTGCGGCCAGTGCGGTCTGGGCATGTCCGAATCGCTCGGTGATATCGCTATAGCCGCGCATGGTCGTGCTGACGATGATCATGATCGCTACGGCCCACGTTCCAAAGAGCGCGAGCGCCAGTCGCCAATCGACCCACACGAGATACCCGAGGCCTACGACCATCGAGACCACGGCGTTGGTGACATCACCGGGAACATGCGCAACGAGAGTATGGATAGCTGCGGTATCGTCACACACCATCTTGCGGATGGCCCCGTGCGGCACCTGCGAGACCCTACCCAAGGGCAAACTGCCCAGCGCTTGGACCACATTGCCGCGCAACCGATGTCGGAGCTTGGCTTCTGCCTCGTGGGTGACACCCAATCCAAACAGGTAGAGCAATTGGCCCACGAACAGCGAAAGCACCGCTATCACGGCCCAAACCCACGGCTTTCCGGTCCAGCCGGTGCGCACCTGCCCGTCAAGCCAGATCGCGGCCATGTTGTGTAGGGCGACGAACGGCACCAGCGTGACGATAGCGCCTAAGGCTGTGAGGACTGCGGAAAGGACCATCGCGCCCTTGGCCGGGCGGATTAGTGCGGCGACGGAAATACTCACATCGGGCTCCTGTCGAGTCGAGTCTTTCGAAACGTTCATTGGCGCCACCACCACAGCAACGCAGTAACGGCCCAAAGGAGGCCCACCAGGCACCAATCTCGCACCTGCCACGGTGTGTGTTGGAGTTCCGTGCGCCGCGGATAGGCGCTAAAGCCACGTGAATCCATCGACAGGGCAACCCGTTCGCCGTGCTGGACGGCGAGGATCGCCAGCGGCACGAGGGAACCCATCCATCGAATTGCGGGCGCTAACGGCCCCCATGATGCCCCAATACCCCGCAATGCCCGCGCTGTGCGCAACAGCTGGAAATCTTGCCGGAAACGAGTGACGAAGGCGACAGCCGCAGCTCCCGCTGCAGTGACCCGATAGGGAAGCTTGAACGTCGTCGTCAACGTGCGAAGCAGCGCTTCCGGATGAGTGCTGATGCCTGAAAGCAGCATGAGGGACAACAGTGCCCCGATACCGCTCGCTGCCGCAAGCTCGCCACCGTAATTGTAGAGTGGGCTGACCTCTTCAATGGTGTAGTTGTAGCGGAACACCGGCAGTAGCACAGCTGCGATGACCCAGGGTGCTAGCAGTGACATGACCGTTCGAGCGCGACTCGCTCTCGCGGCTACCATGGCCAGGCTCGCTGCGATGAGCACTCCAACATTGACGGCCGGGTCCTTGCATACGAACACCATGACCATCGCCGGGATTAGCGCCAATAGCAACGTCACAGGATTGAACGATGAGAAGAGTCCACGGGGCACGGACGGCGAAGGCGGGTTCGCTGGTGCTGCGGATGCGGCGTTTTCACGAGTTTCGCTAACGGCAGCAGGTAGCGCGATGATGTGGCTGCAGCGTGATAGGGCAAGTTCTAGGTCGTGGGTGGCCATGATGACGGTTCTGCCCTCAGCGCGCAGTTCGTCGATGAAGGCCATGAGTTCGCAGGTATTCGCCCAGTCCTGGCCGTACGTGGGCTCGTCAAGGACAATCACATCGCGGCTCTCGGCGACCATCGTAGCCACCGATAGTCTACGAATCTGGCCGCCTGAGAGAGTCAACGGGTGTTGGTCTCGATACTGGGAGAGATGGAATTGCTCCACAATAGCCTCGGCTTTAGACGCGGAAACATCCCCCGTGGAGATTTCGCCAGCCACGGTGGAACAAACCATCTGATGTTCCGGGTTTTGAAACACGTAGCCGACCTGGTGCCGCCCTCGCCGCACAACCTCTCCGCAGACCGTAGCGCGTTGTGCCTTTGATGGTATGAGACCCCCCAGCGCCGCGAGCAGGGATGTTTTGCCTGCGCCATTCGGCCCTATAAGCGCGATAAACTCGCCACCCCGTAGCCGCATAGAGATAGCTGGGGAACGTCCGGGAACACAGAAATCTGCCAGCTCTACCGTGGCGCTGCCTCCACCGTCGAGCGTGTCAATCGCATCGATGGTTTCCCATCCTGCTTCGGTGCGCCGCTGATATTGCACCGAATCACCACAGATATCCGTGATGCGGGGAACTCGAATGCCCGCCTGCTCGCAGGTCAAGGCGTGGTGCGGGGATTCGTCGCGTAACGCACGGGGCAGCCACACTCCGCACGCCTCAAGTTCCGCGGTATGGCTGAGAAAAACCTCATGTGGAGTTCCCTGCGCGATCACCGCGCCCTGCGCGTTGAGCGCTATGACGTGATCGCAGAGGGGTAGGACCGGGTCGAGGTCATGGTCGATCACCACGATGCCCACGCCATCGCTAACCAGCTGTTGGATGACGCTGTAAAACTCGTCCGTGCCTTGCGTGTCAATAGTCGATGTTGGCTCATCGAGGACTAATAAGCGGGGCTGCATAGCCAGTGCTACCGCGATCGCTAGGCGCTGGCGTTGGCCGCCCGATAATCTCCATGGGCTCTCCCACAGCTTGGTCTCCAGACCAACCGCAGCCAATGCCTCGCGTACCCGTCGATCAATCTCAGGAACAGGCAGGCAGAGGTTCTGCAGCGCAAACGCGACATCGTCATACACCGTACGGGTAATGACTGCGGCATCCGGATTTTGTCCCACGTAGGCGACATTGGTAGCGATCAACTGGACCGTGGCGTCGGCGATTTCGGCGCCGGCAATTTGAACGCTGCCGGAGTATTCGGACGGCAGACAGTGGGGCACAAGGCCGCACACGGCTCGGACGAAGGTAGTTTTACCGCATCCAGAGGGCCCAATGACGGCCGTTACCTGACCGCTCAGGTGGACCAGGCTTGGACGTTGCAGCACCCACCGGTCCTGACCCAAGTAGTGAACGGAAAGATCCTCAACCGCCAGGAGCGCCCGCGCGGACTCGCTCACAGACCGTTGCTCGCTGCTCAAAGTGGAGGCCAGCGTTTCACTCACGATGGTCTACGCCTACGCCTGCATTGTTGAGCAAACGGGTTAGTCCGACGACGGCCAAACCGCCAATGACGGACGACGTGACTCCCACCAGCACGATCAGTCCCGATACCGAGATTCCCACCGCGTGCTTGAGCAGCGTGAGGTACAACAGGCTGTTAAATGCCCCGAAGAATGCGGCGGAGATCAGATACGCCCACCACGTCCACTTCCGGTACAGCATCAACGCCATGGGAAACTCAACCAGGAGCCCGCCAATGACGTTACCGACAATCGCGGCAGGCCCAGTGGGAGTAGTAAATACGCTCACAACTCCGATGATCAGCGCGGCCAGCAGCGAAGCGCCCGGCCTTCGCACAACGGCCAGAGGAAGGAGGTAGGGAATGACCCAAAGTCCGAGAAGAGACACCCCGAGCCAGACTGCGCTCTGCGAAGCCGCACCCGCCGGCGCGATGTAGCTCAGTGGGATGAGGATGATGAGGCCGACCACCGACAGGGAGGCCACCATCATGAGATTTCGGGTACCTAGAATTGAGTCGGTTAATCCTCCGCGAGCTGAGCGTCGAACTGTACCGGATCGGTCTGTCACAGCAAACCCCCTTTCACTTAGGTTAGCCTAACCTAACTCCCGACTGGGGTCAATTCCCTTGAGCTAGACGTTGAGCCTACGAAGAGACGCAGCCCACGCATCGACCCCAGTTCCAAGAAATGCTGGCCCTTGCCCGGAAAGGAGCGATCGACCTGATCCTCACCAAGTCGATCTCGCGCTTCGCTCGCAACACCGTCGACCTGCTCGAAACCGTTCGCGAGCTGAAAGACCTCGGGGTGGAGGTGCGATTCGAAAAGGAGAACATCTCCTCAACCAGCGCTGACGGTGAACTCATGCTCACCCTGATGGCGTCTTTCGCGCAGGCAGAATCGGAGCAAATCAGCCAAAACGTGAAGTGGCGCGTTTGGAGAGGCTTCGAAGAAGGCAAAGCGAACGGCTTCCACCTGTACGGTTACACCGACTCCGCTGACGGCACACCGACGTGCAGATCATCGAAGAAGAAGCAGCCGTGGTGCGTTGGATCTTCGCCCAGTACATGAAGAAGACCTCGTGCGAAAAGATGGCCGCACAGCTCATCGCTGACGGTAGGGTTCCGCACCTGGCTGATAACAAGTTGCCCGGGGAATGGGTCCGTCACATCCTGAAGAACCCGCACTACACCGGCGACCTCTTGTTAGGGCGATGGTCCACTCCGGAGGGCAGGCCTGGACGAGCAGTGCGCAACACCGGCCAGTTGCCGCAATACCTGGTGGAAAACGCGATCCCCGCAATCATCGACCGCGACACCTTCACCGCTGTACAAACCGAGATCACACGCCGCCGTGAACTCGGGGCCCGGGCGAACTGGTCCATCGAAACTGTGGCGTTGACGGCGAAGATCAAATGCGTGTCCTGCAACTGCTCGTTCGTGCGCAACGTACACAATCCGAAAACCCAAAACTCGATCTCCACCGAGCACTGGATCTGCACCGAACGCAAGAAAGGCCGCAAAACCGGATGCGACACCTGCGAGATCTCTGACACGGCACTCAAAGGCTTCATCGCCCAAGTCCTTGATATCGAGACCTTCGACCAAGAGGTGTTCAACGAGCGTATCGACCACATCGACGTGCAGGGAAAAGACCACTACACGTTTCATTACACCGATGGCACCAGCAGCTCGCGCACGTGGCGACCAAACCTGAAGAAGAGCTCGTGGACCCCAGCAAGAAAAGCCGCCTGGGGTGAACTCTTGCGTGCCCGCTGGGCCGAAGCCAAAAGGCTCGGGTTGAACAACCCACGGCAAGCACCAACACCACCAGAAGCATTGGCGAAGTACCGGGCCGTGGCCAAGGCAGAGGCTGAGCGCCTGCGCGCCGAGCGAGGCGAACGCTAAATGGCCCGCACCGTCACAGCAATCCCCGCCACCCGAGCGCTCCACACTGGTGCTCCACTTGGACAAACGACTCTGCGCAGGGTCGCCGGGTATGCCCGCATGCCCACCGACCACGACGATCAGGTGACGTCCTACGAAGCCCAGGTCGACTACTACACCCGCTACATTAGCGATCACGCGGGCTGGCAGTTCGTGAAGGTCTACACCGACGAAGGCATCACAGGCACCTCAACCAAACACCGCGCTGGATTCCAGCAGATGGTCACCGACGCGCTCGACGGCAAGATCGACCTGATCATCACCAAGAGTGTGTCCCGGTTCGCACGCAACACCGTCGACTCGCTCACCACCGTTCGAGCGCTCAAAGACAAAGGCGTGGAGGTCTTCTTCGAGAAAGAAGGCATCTGGACCTTTGACGCAAAGGGCGAGCTCCTCATCACCATCATGAGCTCGCTGGCGCAAGAAGAAGCCCGCTCGATCTCCGAAAACGTCACCTGGGGACACCGCAAACGCTTCGCCGACGGCAAGGTCACCGTCCCATACTCTCGGTTCCTCGGATACGACAAAGGCGAAGACGGCAGCCTCGTCATCAACCCCGAGCAAGCCAAAACTGTGCGCCGGATCTACGGCATGTACCTGGAAGGCCACTCCATCAGGCATATCGCGCACACCCTGACAGACGAGCCAGCAACCTACACGGCAGCAGGGAATAAAACCTGGCATTACCAGTCCGTGCGCTCCATTCTCACCAACGAGAAATACAAAGGAGACGCACTCCTGCAAAAGAGCTACACCGCAGACGTCCTCACTAAGAAGCAAGTCATCAACGAGGGCGAAGTACCCCAGTACTACGTCACCGGAAACCACGAGGCCATCATCAGCCCCGCAGTGTGGGACTTCGTCCAAGCAGAACTCGCCAAAGGCACCGCGAATCAGCGAGCCCAACACCGCACCCGACCTTTCTCATCCACCCTTGTCTGCGGCCAGTGCGGGCACTTCTTCGGCTCGAAAACCTGGCACGCAGGCAGCAAATACGAAAAGGTCATCTGGCGCTGCGGCCACAAATACAAAGGCGACACCATGTGCACTACTGGGCACATCAACGATGAACGACTCAAGTACATGTTCCTCGAGGCTATCCGCCTCCGCTTCGGCTCACCTGCCGATGACACCGTCAACCACGCCGTACTCGACGCGCTCGACACCAGCGACCTCGAAGTCGAAGCAGCCGGACTGATCGCCCAGATCGACCAGGTAGCGAAAAAGCTCGAATCACTAATCGCCCACAACGCACGCGTCGCGCAAGACCAACAGGTTTACGAGAAGGCGTTCAACGCTAGCCAAGAACAGCACCAGGCGCTGTTAGCTGAGCACGCTGCCGTGGTCGACGAAATCCACAACAAGCACAACCGGCTGGCCACCTACCACTACTACAGGCAAGAGACCGCCAACCTTGAACTTGAACAGCTGGTCTTCAGCCCATACCTCTGCGTAGCTTTGCTCGACAAAGGCACCGTCGATGTCGACGGCAGGGTCACCTTTCAATTCCGCGACGGCAGCACCCAAGTAGTAGCCATCAAACAGTAACCCAGTATCTATGTCTAAGCGCCCGCCTCTACTTGGTGGGCGCTTGCGTATTCTCGGAATGGTGGATCGCTTACAACTGAGGGTTCTTCAGCAAGTTGAGGACTACGTGACGCCGTTCCAGGTGGTCGAGGGATTCGATGACTGCTGGTAGCACGACAGGGCTGGAAGAGTCGGCGAAGACTCCCCGGAGGGCAAGGAGTACATCCAGTTTCTTGCCGATGGTGTGGAAGTCGGGCGCGCTGAGGTGACAGATTGGCCACTCTCCGATAGCTACATCGGGATCGACTCGGAAGTGCTGACCAAAGAAATCTGGTTCTTTGAAATCCGCCGTGATCTTCGCCGACATCACTATGGGGCTGCGTTTGCAAGGCATCTAATCAGCCACTACTCAGGCTTTCCCTTGATCGCTTTCTCCGAAGGCGCTGACGAATTTTGGTCAGGAATCGGCTGGCACTATTACCCGCGTAAAGACGGGGATCCCCACTACCGCAAGCTCTTCGTTTCCCAGAAGATTGGCAAGTGATCTTCACCCGCTGGAAGTGAACCAATCAAGCGACTAAATCGTAGTTCCCGCTTGTTTGTACCCGTCGTGCCATGAAAGTTTCGCACAAGCACTCACGTTGGATACAAGAACCCGGTTCGAAGAACCACCACAATCAGGCGCCGACAGCCGTGATGACTACCGATTTTGCACTCGATAAACGGATTTAGAGCTGGGTTATCAAGCTGGGGAAACGCCCCTGCAAAGTCCGAGTTTGCCTCCGTGTCGAAGTGAACCAGTCAAAATTTCCGCGCATCGATGGTGAGACGACAGCTACCTACATCACTACTTACGGACACAACCTCCAGCCGCCACTGGATACAGGAGCACACTCGGCAGGAGCGTCGAGGGATCCGCTAACGTTCAAAGTGTCAAGTTGAAAAACTTCGCTGAGTTCGATTCTAATCGCTGGAATTGTCAACTTTCGATCTATTGCTTGAGGGCAGCCCTAATAGCCATTGCACAAGTAGAGCAGACACAGATGGCCGCAGGGCATCAAACGCTTTCACAGATTCCACACCCTGTAATACAGGGCGAATTTCTCGAATCTCTTTGGTGGCACCTTTCAAGTAATTTTATGGCGATGCCTACATACATTTACCGCAGGTTTTGGATTCTTAGCTGCCCAGGTTGGACAATTTTCACATTGCCATGATTTGGCTCGATTACACAAAGGGCACAGCGACATTAACTCAGCAAGAACATGGGGTATGTTTACTCGTCAATCTCAAAAGGGACGCGATGATCAACTTGTAACACTCCACCAGCAACGCCGCATACTTCACATCTCCCAGAGCTCTTTACTGCATCCGATACATTCTTCGAAAATGCTCGGGACTGCTGAGGGTTTGGTTGACGTTTGGGTTGCTTCGCGGTTGCGGGGCGGGAAGGATGTTGATCATGCCGAAGGTCTATAGTGAGCAGTTCAAAGCTGATGCGGTGACGGACGCGCGTCTGCAGGCTCATGGGATGAGCCCGTCAAATGATCCCGTGGTGGCCAAAGAGATGAGTGCTGTCCTGAAACGGATCCGTGAACTAGAAATGGAAAACGAGGTTCTTAGGGCTGCAGCAGCTTATTTGAGCCAGGAAACAATCCAACCAAAAGGATCTTCCCGACCATGGAAGCACAGGTCGCAAAGGGTAAGGCAACCTTGACGATCGCGACTCGGGTGTTAAAGTTTTCTCGCCAAGCATTCTACAAGTGGCTGGCTAAGCCGCTCTCGGACAGACGATGGAGGGGACGAGGAGCTTATAGCTAAGATTCGTCTGATCCACCACAATGATCCTGAGTTCGGTTACCGGTTGATCGCTGATGAACTCCATGCTCAAGGGGTAAAGATTTCTGAGCGACGAGTGTGGCGATTGTACTCGAGTGCTGAGATCTTCTTCGGTGATCTCCAGGCGCAAACCACGTAGGAAGAAGCCGGTGGGCCGGTCCACGATGATCTGCCTGCCAGGCACTTCCATGCCGATACCCCAAATACTGCGTGGGTGACCGACATTACTGAGCATTGGACAGGCGAAGGAAAACTGTCTCGGTGTGCGATCAAAGACCTGCACTCGCGTAAAATCGTGGGCTACGCCACTAGTGCGCGGATAAAATCAGGTTTGGCTGTGGCCGCGTTAGATGACGCAAGGAGGAAACGAGGACATCCCCGTGGCGTGATCGTCCACTTCGATCGAGGCTCACAACCTTGCTCTAGGAGTTTTCGTGCCGCATTGAAGACCTACCTACCATGCCAAGGGCCCCATGGGCAGGGCCGGAGCCTATGGGGATAACGCGGCCATAGAGTCATTCTGCGCCCTTGTGCAAAAGAATGTCCCTAACCGTCAATCCTGGGCCAACCGCCAAGAGCTCTTCGTAGCGATCGCCACTGGATCGAAAGCACCTAGCACCGCAAGAGACGCCAACGCGCGCCCGGTAAATTGACACGCATTGAATACGGAACCATCACGGGAGCAGCCGCACCACTCGCGGCCTAAAAAACAGAAGGAAAACTGTCAACCAAACCTTCAGCAGTCCCTCCAGCACAACATGACATCCGGCAAAGCCAAGTGGGCCATAGTCTTCACCGCCAACGACGTCTTGCCCACCGTGGCCTGCGGTCTCACCGACCGCGCGTTGGAAGAGAACGGCGTTGCCTGGAGCAAGAAAACGTCCCCAGACGTGCTGAGCAAGAAAGCATGGCGCCTGAAGGACGTTGAAGAAAACCTCGACGCGATCCGCCTTGAAGCGTTCGTCACCGCTGCTGACCGCAACGGAAAACAGATCCAGAACGGAACCCTCGCAGAGCTTCTGCCACCAAAGTATTGGATCGAGAAAGTCACCGAACGCGGCGACGCGGAAGAAGGCACCATCTTGATCTCCGGCGCCATCCCTATAGATGGCGAGGTCAACCAGTTCGCGAACGCATGGCGCGTGGCGATGACCAACCCAGACACCGACGACACCATCGCGATCGCCTACACCATCAAACCAATGCTAGAACCAATCGGCTAACAACGAAATGGGCTGGGCATGGATTTTGAAGTCCATGCCCAGCCCTTTTGTAGCCTGCAGAGGTATACTCGTCAGTTCGTTTTATCCCTCCAGGTTCTCACCACAGCAGTTTCACTGCTTACGTGGTCGCCTCCTGAGGAACAATCCAACACCGAGCAACGTGGCCGCGATCGCGAGGAAGCCTGCAACTTCCACACCAGTTCGAGGCAGCCCCTTCTCAGGAACCCTCGGTTTCTCCGGCGTCGGCTCCGGCGTTGGTTCCTCACCTGGTTCCGGTGTTGGCTCCGGGGTTGGTTCTGGCGCCGGCTCAGGAGTCGGATCCGGTGTCGGCTCAGGAGTCGGCTCCGGTGTCGGCTCAGGAGTCGGATCCGGTGTCGGCTCCGGTGTCGGCTCAGGAGTCGGCTCAGGAGTCGGATCCGGTGTCGGCTCCGGTTCACGTGTATTCGTGACCGTCACCTCGAAGACGCTACCGGCGTCCGCCACCTTGACCTGCGAGGTGTAGCCCTCAACCGAGTCTTCCTGCACCGTATAACTGACCGGCTCATCATCGACCGTGGCTGGTAGCGATTCGAACGTGTGCTTCCAACCATTTGCGGCCGAAAGCACAACCTTCTCGCCCACCGGGGTGCTTTTATCTCCCTGCTGGCGCATCAACTGCACCTGCACCGAGTCCGGAGTCTCCGTAAGAGTCTCGCCGTTCTCGTCCTTCCACACCTTCTCAACGCTGACGTCGACAGGCGTACGCACCGTGAACTGCGCAGACGTACGCATCCGCAGTTTCGTGTTCTCAGCACGACCCACGGCCTTGTTGACAACAACATCGCCATGCTGGGCTTGATGCAGCTCAGTCTTCACAGTAATCGTTTGACTATCCCCAAATGCCAGCGGGGCTTTGGTGATAACGCGGAGCGCGGTTGCGTCCTCCTTCACGCCTTCTTCCCAGATGTCAGACGGCGTTCCGGTGCCACCATTGACCTTGGCATTCGGGTCTTCATCAATCTCAGCTGGGTCCACAGTGGTGCTGTAGACCTTCGCGCCTTCAGCACCTTCAACTCCGGTCACCTTGAGTGTGCCATCAAACTTCGAACCCTGGGAATCATCGTTTGACGGAAGCACATCGATCACGTCAGTGAGGTTCGAACGTGTCGGGTCATTCGACGTCAGGCTAAGCGTCCATTCGTTAGCCGCAACACCGTTCCGAGTCGTCTCAACAACAGGCGTTTCAACGTTTTTCTTCAGCGACGTGTAGCCGGCCCGCGGCACCGTCACCTTAGCTGTCGCCTTGCGGGTCTGGCCCTGGCTCGATGCCGCGACCTCGTTGGTGTAAACCGCTCCAGGCTTTGCGTCCTTAGGCAACTTCGCCTTGTAGTTAATGACATAAGCGTTGCCGTCCTCAAAGACGCGGATATTAGGCTCAACGCCATCCTTCGTCCACGTCAAAACCTGCTGGCCGTTAGCGTTGGTCTTCACGTCAGGCTCAACGTCAGCGCTACCCGGAACATACTCCATGCCCGCCGGCAGGGTGTCTTCGATAACCACCTGATCCTTAGGCATGTTCGCAACCTCGGATTCGAGGCCGTAACGAATCGTATAGTCAGCTTCCTCACCCGGACCATACTCCGGCTGGGCGACGTCCTTGACTACAACAGGCAGCGAGGGAACCACGCGCAAAAGGTCACGCCCCGGGCCTGCATATGGATAGCGGACCCCGTCGGTGATAACGCCAGGGGATGCGAACCCAGGAGTGATCTCCCGTTCGTTAGTGACGCGGTCATAAGCAATCTTCGCGTCAAGACCCATCGTCCAGTCGGTTCGTGTCTCGTTGAGAACAGAAGTCCACGCCCACACGTCTGCGCCAATCTCTACGTCATCGTGAATCTTCTGTTCGATAACCAGGTAGAAGTATGACTGCGGGAGCTTCGACAGGTGCCCCTTATCGCGAGGCACACGCAGCTTGACAGCCTTCACCGTGGAGAGGTCTGCAGGCTTGGTGTAGCTCCAGCCGTCTTTTTCGTCTTTACCTTCATCAAACGGGGTTTCTTCAGTTCCGCATTTGAAAAGGTTAGGGTCCTCAACCTCACCCGTGTAGTAGAGGATCTTGAGGTCCTCCACGTTTTCGCCATAGTAGACGTTCGGCTTCGCGTAGGGGTCAGCAACAACGCGGGCGTTGACGAAATCGACGCGCTCGGTATCCAGGGTGTTGCAAATCCAGTTGTCAGAGAAGCCCTCAACACGCGGAGGAGCGATTCCGGAAACCGACATCACAGTAGAGCCCACCGGAGCACGCGACGTATCAGACCATCCGATACCTGGGTATGCCTTCGGATGCTGGGACCCGACAACCCATGCACCCGTCCAGTTGCCGCGAATCATCGGGGCGCGGTTCTGGTTGTTCGATGGGTCGTCTTCACTCGTTGAGCCATCGACGGCGATGTACGTCGGCGTCGATGCTTTCAGCGTCACGTTGGTGTTTCGGTTCGAACCAGGTCCGGTGGTCTTATACGGAACCTTGATGCGCAGCTCTCCAGCGGCGATAACTTCGCGCGGATGCTTCGGCTGAACCTGCGGCAAACGGACACCATTCGAGTCAAGCTCAGGACGTTTCGAAACATAATCCAGATCAGACAACGTCAGTCGGAACGTGTTCGTCTCAGGATCAACCAGAGTGAACTCACACGTAGGGAACTTCGCGGTCTGTTCCTGCGGCTTACCGGGAGCGGAGTACGGGTAGCCGGAATGCACACGATCAATAGGCGCACACGCTACATCCTATGATTACAGATCGGAAGAGAGTCGTGTAGGGAAAGAGTGTAGATCTCGGTGGTCGCCGTATCATTAAAAAAAAAA
>OKCK01000100.1_pt1 | contig 29816 bp, 26 predicted proteins | sample 1614961 | NCBI WGS metagenome assembly OKCK01 (sample SAMN04436984, study PRJEB24849) | human gut metagenome | biome: human gut; feature: NICU; material: stool | host: Homo sapiens | place: USA: Saint Louis, MO | collected 2010-07-31
AGAACGTGGGTGTTCTGCTGCGTGGTATCAAACGTGAAGAAATCGAACGTGGTCAGGTACTGGCTAAGCCGGGTTCCATCAAGCCGCACACCAAGTTCGAATCTGAAGTGTACATTCTGTCCAAAGACGAAGGCGGCCGTCACACTCCGTTCTTCAAAGGCTACCGTCCGCAGTTCTACTTCCGTACAACTGACGTGACTGGCACCATCGAACTGCCGGAAGGCGTTGAGATGGTAATGCCGGGCGACAACATCAAAATGGTTGTTACCCTGATCCACCCGATCGCGATGGACGACGGTCTGCGTTTCGCAATCCGTGAAGGCGGCCGTACCGTTGGCGCGGGCGTGGTTGCTAAAGTTCTCAGCTAATCGCTGATAACATTTGACGCAATGCGCATGAAAAGGGCATCATTTGATGCCCTTTTTGCACGCTTTCGAACCAGAACCTGGCTCATCAGTGATTTCTTTCTCATAATCATTGCTGAGACAGGCTCTGAAGAGGGCGTTTAGTCCGAAGCATTTATCCTCCGCCATGTTACTGATTGTTTTGGTAACCCTTTGAAAAATGACGGAAATACGCTATTCGGGTCGGTTTGCCTCGCAGTCGCGGGGCAAAAATGTTTGTCTGATTTATTGTGACAGGTTGGTTTATGAGTGCGAATACCGAAGCTCAGGGAAGCGGGCGCGGCCTGGAAGCGATGAAGTGGATCGCCGTGGCGGTGCTGCTGATTGTAGCTATCGTAGGCAACTACATTTATCGTGATATTTCTCTGCCGTTACGTGCGCTGGCAGTGGTGATTTTGATTGCAGCAGCTGGCGGCGTTGCGCTGCTTACCACCAAAGGCAAAGCGACCGTTGCTTTCGCCCGTGAAGCGAGAACCGAAGTCCGTAAAGTGATTTGGCCAACTCGCCAGGAAACATTGCATACCACGTTAATTGTCGCGGCGGTTACTGCTGTAATGTCACTGATCCTGTGGGGCCTGGATGGTATTCTGGTCCGCCTGGTTTCTTTTATCACTGGCCTGAGGTTCTGAGATGTCTGAAGCTCCTAAAAAGCGCTGGTACGTCGTTCAGGCGTTTTCCGGTTTTGAAGGCCGCGTAGCAACTTCCCTGCGCGAGCATATCAAATTACATAACATGGAAGAGTTGTTTGGCGAAGTCATGGTCCCGACTGAAGAAGTTGTGGAGATTCGTGGCGGCCAGCGTCGTAAAAGCGAACGCAAATTCTTCCCCGGCTATGTGCTGGTCCAAATGGTCATGAACGATGCGAGCTGGCACTTAGTGCGCAGCGTACCGCGTGTGATGGGCTTCATCGGTGGTACTTCAGATCGCCCGGCGCCAATCAGCGATAAAGAAGTTGATGCGATTATGAACCGCCTGCAGCAGGTGGGTGATAAACCGCGTCCGAAAACGCTGTTTGAACCGGGTGAAATGGTGCGTGTTAGCGATGGTCCGTTTGCTGACTTCAACGGCGTTGTTGAAGAAGTCGATTACGAGAAAAGCCGCCTGAAAGTGTCTGTATCCATTTTTGGACGTGCAACGCCGGTCGAACTGGACTTTGCTCAGGTCGAAAAGGCCTAACAGTCAGGTTGTAAAAGCAGCGATTAATCGTTGCACAGGGCGCGAGATTGGACTACAATTTCGCGCCTTTTGTTTTTATGGGCTTTAAGCGCATAAAACGATTTCATAACGGGGAGCTTCATCATGAAGCGCTATAACCCAATCAGAGGATTTTAGAATGGCTAAGAAAGTACAAGCCTACGTTAAGCTGCAAGTAGCAGCTGGTATGGCGAACCCGAGTCCGCCAGTTGGTCCGGCACTGGGCCAGCAGGGCGTGAACATCATGGAATTCTGCAAAGCGTTCAACGCGAAAACTGATTCCATCGAAAAAGGTCTGCCGATTCCGGTTGTTATCACCGTTTATGCTGACCGTTCTTTCACCTTCGTTACCAAAACTCCGCCGGCAGCTGTTCTGCTGAAAAAAGCGGCTGGTATCAAGTCTGGTTCCGGCAAGCCGAACAAAGACAAAGTGGGTAAAGTAACCCGCGCTCAGGTGCAGGAAATCGCGCAGACTAAAGCAGCGGACATGACTGGTGCTGACATTGAAGCGATGACTCGCTCAATCGAAGGTACTGCTCGTTCCATGGGCCTGGTAGTGGAGGACTAAGAAATGGCTAAACTGACCAAGCGCATGCGTGTAATCCGCGACAAAGTTGATGCGACCAAACAGTACGACATCAACGAAGCCATCACTCTGCTGAAAGAACTGGCTACTGCTAAATTCGTAGAAAGCGTTGACGTTGCTGTTAACCTCGGCATCGACGCACGTAAATCTGACCAGAACGTACGTGGTGCAACTGTACTGCCGCACGGTACTGGCCGTTCAGTTCGCGTAGCCGTATTTACCCAGGGCCCGAACGCTGAAGCAGCTAAAGCTGCTGGCGCAGAGCTGGTAGGTATGGAAGATCTGGCTGATCAGATCAAGAAAGGCGAAATGAACTTTGACGTTGTTATTGCTTCCCCGGATGCAATGCGCGTTGTTGGCCAGCTGGGCCAGGTTCTGGGTCCGCGTGGCCTGATGCCGAACCCGAAAGTCGGTACCGTAACCCCGAACGTGGCAGAAGCGGTTAAAAACGCGAAAGCCGGTCAGGTTCGTTACCGTAACGACAAAAACGGCATCATCCACACCACCATCGGTAAAGTGGACTTTGACGCTGACAAACTGAAAGAAAACCTGGAAGCCCTGCTGGTTGCGCTGAAAAAAGCTAAACCGTCTCAGGCTAAAGGCGTTTTCATCAAGAAAGTTAGCATCTCCACCACCATGGGTGCGGGTGTTGCGGTTGACCAGTCTGGTCTGAACGCAGTAGCGAACTAACAATTCGCTATTTACGTGGGCGGCGGATTTGTCTACAATCTTACGCCCACGATTCTGTCAAATAAGACAGAACGCTATGCAAGTCCTTTGCGGCGCTGCCATAGAGCAGCAAGTCGAAAGATGAAGGCATAGACAGAATTTTCGGTTGGAGCCTGGCCTTATCCAGGCCCCGTCCAAGACCGCAGGTGTTTCATTGAAGCTTAATTTCCTGCGTAGACGGTGACAGAACCTGAAGACCTTTTTTAAAAGTTTTCTTTGGCTTGTTTCTGCTCACCGTATTAAGACGCTCTTTTCTTTGAGAAGAGTGAAGTGAGTTCCGGGACATGAGTCCCGGCAAACATCCAGGAGCAAAGCTAATGGCTTTAAATCTTCAAGACAAACAAGCGATTGTTGCTGAAGTCAGCGAAGTAGCCAAAGGCGCGCTGTCTGCAGTAGTTGCGGATTCCCGTGGCGTAACTGTAGACAAAATGACTGAACTGCGTAAAGCAGGTCGCGAAGCCGGCGTATACATGCGTGTTGTTCGTAACACCCTGCTGCGCCGTGTTGTTGAAGGTACTCAGTTCGAGTGCCTGAAAGACGCGTTCGTTGGTCCGACCCTGATTGCATACTCTATGGAACACCCGGGCGCTGCTGCTCGTCTGTTCAAAGAGTTCGCGAAAGCGAATGCAAAATTTGAGGTCAAAGCTGCAGCCTTTGAAGGTGAGTTGATCCCGGCATCGCAAATCGATCGCCTGGCAACCCTGCCGACCTACGAAGAAGCAATTGCACGCCTGATGGCAACCATGAAAGAAGCTTCGGCTGGCAAACTGGTTCGCACTCTGGCTGCTGTTCGCGATGCAAAAGAAGCTGCGTAAGCGCAGTTATCTTTATAAAGCATCTGCTTACATATAACTTTATTCTGATTTTCAGGAACAATTTAAATGTCTATCACTAAAGATCAAATCATTGAAGCAGTATCCGCTATGTCCGTAATGGACGTTGTAGAACTGATTTCTGCAATGGAAGAAAAATTCGGTGTTTCTGCTGCTGCTGCTGTAGCTGTTGCTGCTGGCCCGGCTGAAGTTGCTGAAGAGAAAACTGAATTCGACGTAATTCTGAAAGCTGCCGGCGCTAACAAAGTTGCCGTAATCAAAGCAGTTCGTGGCGCGACTGGCCTGGGTCTGAAAGAAGCGAAAGACCTGGTTGAATCCGCTCCGGCCGCTCTGAAAGAAGGCATCAGCAAAGACGACGCAGAAGCTCTGAAAAAATCTCTGGAAGAAGCTGGCGCTGAAGTTGAAGTTAAATAAGCCATCTTTTCTGGTTGCAGCTTGAGTAATCAAGCTGATGGCTGGTGACTTTTTGGTCACCAGCCTTTTTGCGCTACAGGGCGCCAGTAGCATTTCACACTATTTAACTACTGGCCTCCCCCAATGTTTATTTCTATCGACGACTTAATATATTGCGACAGGGCACGCGCGCTGTGTAAATCGCAACGAAATGATTTAAGAGTGATAGAAACAGGCATTGCGGAAAGTGTTCCATTTTCCGGTCAACAAAATGGTGTTGCATAAACTGTCCTTATCCATTGGACAGAGTGGGTCGACTTGTCAGCGAGCTGAGGAACCCTATGGTTTACTCCTATACCGAGAAAAAACGTATTCGTAAGGATTTTGGAAAACGTCCGCAAGTGCTGGACATTCCTTATCTCCTTTCTATCCAGCTTGACTCGTTCCAGAAGTTTATCGAGCAAGATCCTGAAGGCCAGTATGGTCTGGAAGCGGCATTCCGTTCCGTGTTCCCGATCAAGAGCTATAGCGGCAACTCGGAACTGCAGTATGTCAGTTACCGTCTTGGCGAACCCGTATTTGACGTTAAAGAGTGTCAGATTCGTGGCGTAACCTATTCGGCTCCGCTGCGCGTGAAACTGCGTCTGGTGATCTACGAGCGCGAAGCGCCGGAAGGCACCGTTAAAGACATTAAAGAGCAAGAAGTTTACATGGGCGAAATTCCGCTCATGACCGATAACGGCACCTTCGTTATCAACGGTACTGAGCGTGTTATCGTTTCTCAGTTGCACCGTAGCCCGGGTGTGTTCTTCGACAGCGACAAGGGTAAAACTCACTCTTCAGGTAAGGTACTGTATAACGCACGTATTATTCCTTACCGTGGTTCCTGGCTGGACTTCGAATTCGATCCGAAAGACAACCTGTTTGTCCGTATCGACCGTCGTCGTAAATTGCCTGCGACCATCATTCTGCGCGCGCTGAACTACACCACTGAACAGATCCTTGACCTGTTCTTTGAAAAAGTGATTTTTGAAATCCGTGACAACAAGCTGCAAATGGAGCTGGTCCCGGAGCGTCTGCGTGGCGAAACTGCCTCTTTCGATATCGAAGCAGACGGCAAAGTCTATGTCGAAAAAGGCCGCCGTATTACTGCGCGCCATATTCGTCAGCTTGAAAAAGACGACATTAAGCACATTGAAGTACCGGTTGAATACATTGCCGGTAAAGTGGCGGCAAAAGATTACGTTGATGAGTCCACCGGCGAGCTGATTTGCCCGGCGAACATGGAACTCTCTCTGGATCTGCTGGCGAAACTGAGCCAGTCCGGCCACAAGCGTATCGAAACCCTGTTCACTAACGATCTGGATCACGGTGCGTATATCTCCGAGACGGTACGTGTCGACCCAACCAACGATCGCCTGAGCGCGCTGGTAGAAATCTACCGCATGATGCGCCCTGGTGAACCGCCGACACGCGAAGCGGCTGAAAGCCTGTTCGAGAACCTGTTCTTCTCTGAAGACCGCTACGATCTGTCTGCGGTTGGTCGTATGAAGTTCAACCGTTCTCTGCTGCGCGACGAAATCGAAGGTTCCGGTATCCTGAGCAAAGAAGACATCATCGAAGTGATGAAGAAGCTCATTGATATCCGTAACGGCAAAGGCGAAGTGGATGATATCGACCACCTCGGCAACCGTCGTATCCGTTCTGTAGGCGAAATGGCGGAAAACCAGTTCCGTGTTGGCCTGGTACGTGTTGAGCGTGCGGTGAAAGAGCGTCTGTCTTTGGGCGATCTCGATACCCTGATGCCTCAGGATATGATTAACGCTAAGCCGATCTCTGCGGCAGTGAAAGAGTTCTTTGGTTCCAGCCAGTTGTCTCAGTTTATGGACCAGAACAACCCGCTGTCTGAGATCACGCACAAGCGTCGTATCTCTGCACTCGGCCCAGGCGGTCTGACTCGTGAACGTGCGGGCTTCGAAGTACGTGACGTACACCCAACCCACTACGGTCGTGTATGTCCTATCGAAACCCCTGAAGGTCCGAACATCGGTCTGATCAACTCCCTGTCTGTGTATGCGCAGACTAACGAATATGGCTTCCTTGAAACCCCGTATCGTCGCGTAGTTGATGGCGTGGTGACTGACGAAATCCATTACCTCTCCGCTATCGAAGAAGGTAACTACGTCATCGCTCAGGCGAACACCAACCTGACCGAAGAAGGCCGTTTCGTCGACGATCTGGTTACCTGCCGTAGCAAAGGCGAATCCAGCTTGTTCAGCAACGACCAGGTTGACTACATGGACGTTTCCACCCAGCAGGTGGTTTCCGTCGGTGCGTCCCTGATCCCGTTCCTGGAACACGATGACGCCAACCGTGCATTGATGGGTGCGAACATGCAACGTCAGGCGGTTCCGACTCTGCGCGCTGATAAGCCGCTGGTTGGTACCGGTATGGAACGTGCTGTTGCCGTTGACTCCGGTGTAACTGCCGTTGCCAAACGTGGCGGTACCGTTCAGTACGTGGATGCGTCCCGTATCGTTATCAAAGTTAACGAAGACGAGATGTACCCGGGCGAAGCAGGTATCGACATCTATAACCTGACTAAATACACCCGTTCTAACCAGAACACCTGCATCAACCAGATGCCGTGTGTCTCTCTGGGTGAGCCGGTTGAGCGCGGCGACGTGCTGGCAGACGGTCCGTCAACTGACCTCGGCGAGCTGGCCCTCGGTCAGAACATGCGCGTCGCGTTCATGCCGTGGAACGGTTACAACTTCGAAGACTCCATCCTCGTTTCCGAGCGTGTTGTTCAGGAAGACCGTTTCACCACCATCCACATTCAGGAACTGGCGTGCGTGTCCCGTGACACCAAGCTGGGGCCGGAAGAGATCACCGCTGACATCCCGAACGTGGGTGAAGCTGCGCTCTCCAAACTGGATGAGTCCGGTATCGTTTATATCGGTGCGGAAGTGACTGGCGGTGACATTCTGGTTGGTAAAGTTACGCCGAAAGGTGAAACCCAGCTGACCCCAGAAGAGAAACTGCTGCGCGCTATCTTCGGTGAGAAAGCGTCTGACGTTAAAGACTCTTCCCTGCGCGTACCGAACGGTGTTTCCGGTACCGTTATCGACGTTCAGGTCTTTACCCGCGATGGCGTGGAAAAAGACAAGCGTGCGCTGGAAATCGAAGAGATGCAGCTCAAACAGGCGAAAAAAGACCTGTCTGAAGAACTGCAGATCCTCGAAGCCGGTCTGTTTGGCCGTATCTATGCCGTACTGGTTGCTGGCGGCGTTGAAGCTGAGAAGCTCGACAAGCTGTCCCGCGATCGCTGGCTGGAACTGGGTCTGACCGACGAAGACAAACAGAATCAGCTGGAACAGCTGGCTGAACAGTACGACGAGCTGAAGCACGAGTTTGAGAAGAAACTCGAAGCTAAGCGCCGCAAAATCACTCAGGGCGATGACCTGGCACCGGGCGTGCTGAAAATCGTGAAAGTGTATCTGGCCGTTAAACGTCAGATTCAGCCGGGTGACAAAATGGCAGGCCGCCACGGTAACAAAGGTGTTATCTCCAAGATCAACCCGATCGAAGATATGCCTTACGATGAAAACGGCACGCCGGTTGACATCGTACTGAACCCGCTGGGCGTACCGTCTCGTATGAACATCGGTCAGATTCTGGAAACCCACCTGGGTATGGCTGCGAAAGGTATTGGCGACAAGATTAACGCCATGCTGAAACAGCAGCAGGAAGTCGCGAAACTGCGCGAATTTATCCAGAAAGCGTATGACCTGGGTGCAGACGTTTGTCAGAAAGTCGACCTGAACACCTTCAGCGATGAAGAAGTCCTGCGTCTGGCTGAAAACCTGCGTAAAGGCATGCCGATTGCAACGCCGGTATTCGACGGTGCGAAAGAGTCTGAAATCAAGGAACTGTTACAGCTGGGTGGCCTGCCGACTTCCGGTCAGATCACTCTGTTCGACGGTCGTACCGGTGAGCAATTCGAGCGCCAGGTTACCGTTGGCTATATGTACATGCTGAAACTGAACCACCTGGTTGATGACAAAATGCACGCCCGTTCTACCGGTTCTTACAGCCTGGTTACTCAGCAGCCGCTGGGTGGTAAGGCGCAGTTCGGTGGTCAGCGCTTCGGTGAGATGGAAGTGTGGGCACTGGAAGCATACGGCGCAGCCTACACCCTGCAGGAAATGCTGACCGTTAAGTCTGATGACGTGAACGGCCGTACCAAGATGTATAAGAACATCGTGGATGGCAACCATCAGATGGAACCGGGCATGCCAGAGTCCTTCAACGTACTGTTGAAAGAGATTCGTTCGCTGGGTATCAACATCGAACTGGAAGACGAGTAATCCTCGCTCGAACAGGTCACTGCTGCCAGGGTAAAACCTGGCGGCAGATTGTGCTAACTCCGACGGGAGCCAATCCGTGAAAGACTTATTAAAGTTTCTGAAAGCGCAAACTAAAACCGAAGAGTTTGATGCGATCAAAATTGCTCTGGCATCGCCAGACATGATCCGTTCATGGTCGTTCGGTGAAGTTAAAAAGCCGGAAACCATTAACTACCGTACGTTCAAGCCTGAGCGCGACGGCCTTTTCTGCGCCCGTATCTTTGGGCCGGTAAAAGACTACGAGTGCCTGTGCGGTAAGTACAAACGCCTGAAACACCGTGGTGTGATTTGTGAGAAGTGCGGCGTTGAAGTAACCCAGACTAAAGTGCGCCGTGAGCGTATGGGTCACATCGAGCTGGCCTCTCCGACCGCACACATTTGGTTCCTGAAATCTCTGCCGTCCCGTATCGGCCTGCTGCTGGATATGCCGCTGCGCGATATCGAACGTGTTCTGTACTTCGAATCTTATGTGGTTATCGAGGGTGGCATGACCAACCTCGAGCGTAGCCAGATCCTGACTGAAGAACAGTACCTGGACGCGCTGGAAGAGTTCGGTGACGAATTCGACGCAAAAATGGGCGCCGAAGCTATCCAGGCACTGCTGAAAAGCATGGACCTGGAGCAGGAGTGCGAACAACTGCGCGAAGAGTTGAACGAAACCAACTCTGAAACCAAACGTAAAAAGCTGACCAAGCGTATCAAGCTGCTGGAAGCGTTCGTTCAGTCTGGCAACAAGCCGGAGTGGATGATCCTGACCGTTCTGCCGGTTCTGCCGCCAGATCTGCGTCCGCTGGTACCGCTGGACGGCGGTCGTTTCGCTACGTCAGATCTGAACGATCTGTATCGTCGCGTGATCAACCGTAACAACCGTCTGAAACGTCTGCTGGATCTGGCTGCGCCGGATATCATCGTACGCAACGAAAAACGTATGCTGCAGGAAGCGGTTGACGCCCTGCTGGATAACGGCCGTCGCGGTCGTGCGATCACCGGTTCCAACAAGCGTCCTCTGAAATCTTTGGCCGACATGATCAAAGGTAAACAGGGTCGTTTCCGTCAGAACCTGCTCGGTAAGCGTGTTGACTACTCCGGTCGTTCTGTTATCACCGTAGGTCCATACCTGCGTCTGCATCAGTGCGGTCTGCCGAAGAAAATGGCGCTGGAGCTGTTTAAACCGTTCATCTACGGCAAGCTGGAACTGCGTGGCCTGGCCACCACCATCAAAGCCGCCAAGAAGATGGTTGAGCGTGAAGAAGCCGTCGTTTGGGATATCCTGGACGAAGTTATTCGCGAACACCCGGTCCTGCTGAACCGTGCGCCAACCCTGCACCGTCTGGGTATTCAGGCGTTCGAACCGGTTCTGATCGAAGGTAAAGCAATCCAGCTGCACCCGCTGGTTTGTGCGGCATACAACGCCGACTTCGATGGTGACCAGATGGCTGTTCACGTACCGCTGACGCTGGAAGCCCAGCTGGAAGCGCGTGCGCTGATGATGTCTACCAACAACATCCTATCTCCGGCGAACGGCGAGCCTATCATCGTTCCGTCTCAGGACGTTGTACTGGGTCTGTACTACATGACCCGTGACAGTGTTAACGCCAAAGGCGAAGGCATGGTGCTGACTGGCCCGAAAGAAGCTGAGCGTATTTATCGCGCTGGCCTGGCCTCTCTGCATGCGCGCGTTAAAGTGCGTATCACTGAATACGAAAAAGACGCTAACGGCGAATTCGTTGCGAAAACCAGCTTGATCGATACCACCGTTGGTCGTGCGATCCTGTGGATGATCGTGCCGAAAGGTCTGCCTTTCTCCATCGTCAACCAGGCGCTGGGCAAGAAAGCCATCTCCAAAATGCTGAACACCTGTTACCGCATTCTGGGCCTGAAGCCGACCGTTATTTTTGCTGACCAGACCATGTACACCGGTTTTGCTTACGCAGCGCGTTCAGGCGCGTCCGTAGGTATCGACGACATGGTTATCCCGGAGAAGAAACACGAGATCATCTCCGAAGCGGAAGCAGAAGTTGCTGAGATTCAGGAACAGTTCCAGTCTGGTCTGGTAACTGCTGGCGAACGCTATAACAAAGTTATCGATATCTGGGCTGCGGCGAACGATCGTGTATCCAAAGCGATGATGGATAACCTGCAAACTGAAACCGTTATTAACCGTAACGGCGAAGAAGAGCAGCAGGTGTCCTTCAACAGCATCTACATGATGGCCGACTCCGGTGCGCGTGGTTCTGCTGCACAGATTCGTCAGCTGGCAGGTATGCGTGGTCTGATGGCGAAGCCGGATGGCTCCATCATCGAAACGCCGATCACCGCGAACTTCCGTGAAGGTCTGAACGTACTCCAGTACTTCATCTCTACTCACGGTGCGCGTAAAGGTCTGGCGGATACCGCACTGAAAACGGCGAACTCCGGTTACCTGACCCGTCGTCTGGTTGACGTGGCGCAGGATCTGGTCGTCACCGAAGACGATTGTGGTACCCACGAAGGTATCATGATGACCCCGGTTATCGAGGGTGGCGACGTTAAAGAGCCGCTGCGTGATCGCGTTTTGGGTCGTGTGACGGCGGAAGACGTCCTGAAGCCGGGTACTGCTGATATCCTGGTGCCGCGTAATACGCTGCTCCACGAACAGTGGTGTGACGTGTTAGAAGCTAACTCTGTTGATGCCGTGAAAGTTCGCTCTGTTGTATCGTGCGACACTGACTTCGGCGTGTGCGCTCACTGCTATGGTCGTGACCTGGCGCGTGGCCACATCATCAACAAAGGCGAAGCTATCGGCGTTATCGCTGCACAGTCCATCGGTGAGCCGGGTACACAGCTGACGATGCGTACGTTCCACATCGGTGGTGCGGCATCTCGTGCGGCTGCTGAATCCAGCATCCAGGTGAAAAACAAAGGTAGCATCAAGCTCAGCAACGCGAAGTCGGTTGTGAACTCCAGCGGTAAACTGGTTATCACTTCCCGTAACACCGAGCTGAAACTGATCGACGAATTCGGTCGTACCAAAGAGAGCTATAAAGTGCCTTACGGCGCGGTCATGGCGAAAGGTGACGGCGAGCAGGTTGCCGGCGGTGAAACCGTTGCAAACTGGGACCCGCATACCATGCCGGTTATCACCGAAGTGAGTGGTTTTATCCGCTTCACTGACATGATCGACGGCCAGACCATTACTCGTCAGACCGACGAGCTGACCGGTCTGTCTTCGCTGGTGGTTCTGGACTCTGCTGAACGTACCGCAGGTGGTAAAGATCTGCGTCCGGCGCTGAAAATCGTCGACGGCAGCGGTAACGATGTGTTGATCCCTGGCACCGACATGCCTGCTCAGTACTTCCTGCCGGGTAAAGCGATTGTCCAGCTGGAAGACGGCATCCAGATCAGTTCTGGTGATACCCTGGCGCGTATTCCTCAGGAATCCGGCGGTACCAAGGATATTACCGGTGGTCTGCCGCGCGTTGCGGATCTGTTCGAAGCGCGTCGTCCGAAAGAGCCGGCAATCCTGGCTGAAATCAGCGGTATCATTTCCTTCGGTAAAGAAACCAAAGGTAAACGCCGTCTGGTGATCACGCCGGTTGATGGTAGCGAACCGTACGAAGAGATGATTCCGAAATGGCGTCAGCTGAACGTGTTCGAAGGTGAACGCGTTGAACGCGGCGACGTAGTGTCTGACGGCCCGGAAGCGCCGCACGACATTCTGCGTCTGCGTGGCGTCCATGCTGTGACCCGTTACATCACTAACGAAGTGCAGGACGTTTACCGTCTGCAGGGCGTTAAGATTAACGATAAGCACATCGAAGTTATCGTTCGTCAGATGCTGCGTAAAGCAACCATCGTTAACGCAGGCAGCTCCGACTTCCTGGAAGGCGAGCAGGCTGAATACTCCCGCATCAAGATCGCGAACCGCGAGCTGGAAGCGAACGGCAAGATTGGCGTGACTTACGCACGCGATCTGCTGGGTATCACCAAAGCCTCTCTGGCAACCGAGTCCTTCATCTCCGCGGCATCGTTCCAGGAGACCACTCGTGTGCTGACCGAAGCAGCGGTTGCGGGCAAACGCGACGAACTGCGCGGCCTGAAAGAGAACGTTATCGTGGGTCGTCTGATCCCGGCTGGTACCGGTTATGCGTACCACCAGGATCGTATGCGTCGCCGTGCTGCGGGTGAACTCCCGGCTGCACCGCAGGTAACTGCAGAAGACGCTACTGCCAGCCTCGCAGAACTGCTGAACGCAGGTCTGGGCGGCAACGACAACGAGTAATCGTTCTTTGCCTTAATAAAAACCCGCTTCGGCGGGTTTTTTTATGCCTGCCATTCACGAAAAAGACCTCGATCGCGTTTCAGGACGCCCGCGCACCGCCCCGATGCTACAACTCTGTGACCTGTAAACGGAGAGCATGACTATGTTTCGATTTATCCTGTTAATTAGCAGTGCGCTGTTAAGTGCCGTCGCTTCGGCAAGCATCGGTTTTCATCAGTTCACCCTTAACGAGCCCGCCACACGTCCGCTGGATGTGGCGGTCTGGTATCCCACCGATGCAACTGGCCCGACAGAAAACGTCGGCGATAACATCGTCTTTGTCGGTGTTGAGGCCCAACGCGATGCCGCGCCAACGCCCGGTCTGCATCCACTACTGCTGCTTTCGCATGGTTTTGGCGGCAACTGGCGGAACCTGAACTGGCTTGCCCAGCAAATGGCAGAGCAGGGGTATATTGTCGCCGCCGTCGATCACCCCGGTACCACGACCCGTAACAAAGAGGCCGCGCAGGCACAGATGCTGTGGCAGCGGCCACAGGACGTGACTCGCGTACTTAATGCGCTTATTGCCGGGCCTGAAATAGCCGGAAAGATAGATGAGCAGCGTATCGCCGCGGCAGGTCATTCATTAGGCGGCTGGACGGTAATGGAACTGGCAGGCGCACGCTTTTCTGCGAAAGATTTTATGGCCGACTGCGAACAGCATGCCCCGCTTGGTGCCTGTAAGGTAGCCCGCACGCTGGGACTTCACCTGCCGCAGGCGCAGGCCCGGCTTGCGCAACCCCTGCGTGACCCACGGATCAACGCCATCGTGTCGTTAGATTTAGGCCTTGCGCGCGGCTTTACACCGCTAAGCCTTAAAGGAGTAAACATTCCGGTGCTGGTGATGAGCGCGGGCGCAGACAACGATGATGTTCCCGCTGCGCTGGAATCCGGCTTCCTGGTATCACAATTATCCTCCGCACATACACGCGCGGTGCACGTGCCGGGTGCCACGCATTTTAGTTTTATGCAGCTTTGCAAACCGGGTGCCGAAGCAGTAATCGAGGCGCAGGAGCCGGGTGAAGGGATCGTATGCCGCGACGGCGTGGGTTTTAGCCGCGCGGCGATTCATCAGCAGTTAACGCAGCAGATAAGCCAGTTTCTGAATCAGGCGCTGCGCTATTCACCGCCGCGCGCCGATAGTCGACCGGGCTCATCCCCACAATCCGCCCAAACTCACGGTTGAAGTTGGATTTGGTATTAAAGCCTGACTCCAGCATTACGCGGGTGACGGGCGCATCGGTCTGGCGCAGCAGCGATTGTGCATGCGCGATACGAAAACCGTTAATCCACTGCGAGACGTTACAACCGCGCGTCGCATTCACGGCGCGCGAAATCTGGCGTGCGGGAATACCCGTTTTTCGCGCCAGCAGATCGAGTGTGAGATCAGGGTTAAGGTAAAGCGAGCGCGCGTGAAGAATGTCTTCCAGCCTGGCGCAGCGCTGTGCGTCTTCCGCGCTTTCACTTTCAGGTTCGGTTATGGATGCTGTAGGAGGAGGCGTGACGGTATCTGGTATCACGGGTTTACTGAAAGGCAGTAAAAGGGCGAGGCAGAGAAACGGTAACAGGATTATCTGCGAGACGGCTACCAGCAGCGGCGCCTGGCGTCCATCGAAAAAGCCGAAGTCAGCGGCGATGGCGATGTCGGTTAACCCACAAAAGCAAAGAAAAGCGCCCGCCACAGCCGCGATTTTCGCCGCCGCTGGCGCCTCACTCAGGCGACTCAGTAAAAATGCATCCGCACCATGCCGGGCGGTAGACAGCAAGGCGATGCCATAGCCGAAGTAAAGCGCCGTTAAAGCCACATCTGTCGCGACGGGAAATGCCAGGTTGACGAATAACGCCATGACGGCGGGCACCAGCATCACAGTGGTTTGACGCCGTCGCGGTTGTGAGGTGAGTTTGCTAAAGCACTGCCAGGCAAAGGGCGGCAGGGCAATCGCCGTCAGGGACTGCAATTGACGCAGCAGCGGGAGATCAAATGACCAGCGCAGCGCGGAGAGAAAAACCAGCAGTGAGCAAGCGGCAAGGAATCCAACAACCTGACGGTAACGATCAGCGCCAGTGAGAGATACTTTCGCCAGCAGCATCACCAGAATAGCGAGCGTAAATACCGGAACGGGAACAGAAGGCATGGCGGTAACCTGCATCGTGATTCAGGCGCCGTAGGGCACGAAAGAATACCGTTGTGCCATAAAGCGCGCAAAAAAGACACCGCCCGGTTTAGCGGCTTGCAAATCCGCCTGGGCCATGGATATAAAAATGCCCGGCGGTGCCGGGCTATCTTGCAGGGTTTTGAACGCGCTCTATTTAACCAGCGGCAGGCGGCGATAAAGCTCAATCAGGTCGCCTGCCAGGTCCTGAATCACCATCGCGTTCATCAGATGATCCTGTGAATGAACGGTAATCAAGTTTACCGGCAGCTTGCCAGAACCTTCATCCATGCCAATCAGCTGGGTTTGAATTTTGTGAGCCTGTTTAACAAATTCCCGGGATTGTGTCATGGCCTGTTCGGCACCGGAAAAGTCGCTTTTCCTGGCCAGTTGCAGCGCGCTTAGTGCTTCGCTACGCGCCGCGCCCGCGTTGACCAGTAACTCCATGATGAGCGTTTCCAGATCGTCCATCTTCACTCCAGCAGCTTAAGCGCTTTGTCCAGCACCGCATCGCCTTTCATCATGCCGTAATCCATCATATCGATGACGGCGACTTTTTTGCCCTGCGGATCGGCAAGCGCCTGAAGTTTGGCCTGCTCATACTTCACCTGCGGGCCGAGCAGAATAATGTCCGCGCTGTCGAGGTTCTCACCAAACTCGGCGACGGGCACGGCTTTGATTGAGACCTCTATTCCTTTTTTCTGCGCCGCATCCTGCATGCGTTGCACTAACATGCTGGTGGACATCCCGGCAGCACAACATAAAACGATATTCTTCATCTTTTGCTCTCCGTGGCTGTAGATAATTGATAGTTATCTCATGTCCGGGTGCCCGCCACTTTTTTTCACAATATTTGCGCGTCTCTTCCCAAAAAGCTGTCCCAGTCTTTCCATACCGGCTGGATCCCGGAGCGGCTCAGCGCAGCCGCCACCTCTTCGGGCCTGCGCGAATCATGCGGCGCAAACTGTTCGAGTTCCGGATGATCATCGGCATAGCCGCCGGGTTGGGTTTTGGAAAACGCGCTGACGCTGGTGATCGCCAGGGGGATGACGTTATCGCGAAACGCGGGGGATTCGCGGGTCGATAGCGACAACTCCACTTCTGGGGCAAGCAGGCGAAACGCACAAATCGTTTGCACCAGTTGGCGCTCATCCATCACCGACGCGGGTTGTGTGCCGCCGGTACAGGGGCGCAGGCGGGGAAACGAGATGGAGTAACGGCTTTTCCAGTAGTGTTGTTGCAGCCACAGCAGGTGCTCCGCCACCATGAAGCAATCCACGCGCCAGCTGTCGGACAGGCCAATCAGTGCGCCCAGCCCGATCCGGTCGATCCCGGCGCGTCCGAGTCGATCCGGCGTCTCCAGTCGCCAGAAAAAGTCCTGTTTGTTTCCCCGCAGATGATGCCGGGCGTAAACCGCTTCGTGGTAGGTTTCCTGGTAAACCATCACGCCATCCAGGCCCAGCGTTTTCAGCTCTGCATACTCATGCTCCGCCAGAGGCTGCACCTCCATTTGCAGCGAGGCGAATTGCTGGCGTATTGCCGGAAGATGCGTCCGGAAATACGCCATGCCGACTTTCGTCTGATGCTCGCCGGTCACCAGCAGCAGGTGTTCAAATCCCAGTGCCTTAATTGCCGCACATTCACGGGCAATCTCATCCGCGTTAAGCGTTTTCCGTTTGATGTGGTTGCTCATGGAAAAACCGCAATAAGTACAGTCGTTAGCACACAGATTGGACAAGTACAGCGGCACGTAGAAGCTCACAGTATGGCCAAAACGCTGGCGAGTCAGGCGCTGCGCCTGTTGGGCAAGAGGCTCCAGATACGCGTCGGCAGCGGGGGAGAGCAGCGCCATCATTTCTTCACGCCCGGGCCGGGAACAACGCAGCGCCCGCTCAACGTCCTGCGACGTCTTACTGTTAATGCGTAGCCGAATGTCGTCCCAGTCCAGCTCGCGCCAGCGGTCGGTGAAGGTTGTCATCACTGATTAGTCTCCCCGGCAAGAAACTGGGTTAACGGGCTGGAGGCCTCGGCACGCCACTGGCGTGCGCCCAAACCGGCGTCACGCGCTATCACGCCTGCTTCTACAGCCAGACGAAACGCCTTCGCCATCGCCACCGGATCGTCGGCCACGGCAATAGCCGTATTCACCAATACTGCCGATGCGCCCATTTCCAGCGCTTCGCAGGCATGACTCGGCGCACCAATCCCGGCATCGATCACAACCGGTACCGTCGCCTGTTCGATAATGATCTCCAGCAACGCACGGGTTTGCAGCCCCTGGTTAGAACCGATGGGCGCGCCCAGCGGCATCACCGCCGCGCATCCAGCCTCTTCCAGCCGTTTGCACAGCACCGGATCGGCACCGCAGTAGGGCAGCACCACAAAGCCCGCTTTCACCAGTTGCTCAGCGGCCTTCAGCGTTTCGATGGGGTCGGGCAGCAGATAACGTGCGTCGGGATGGATTTCCAGTTTTACCCAGTGGGTTCCTAATGCTTCCCGCGCCAGGTGAGCTGCGAATACGGCTTCCTGAGCGGTTTTCGCGCCGGATGTATTAGGCAGTAGCGTCACACCCAACGCCTGCAAGGGAGCGAGAAGCGCGTCGTGATGATGGCGAAGATCGACGCGTTTCATGGCCATCGTCACCAGTTGACTGCCGCTGGCAGCCAGCGCATCCGTCATCAGCTGCGGCGACGCGAATTTACCGGTCCCGGTAAACAGATGGGAATCAAAAGTTTTATCAGCAATGCGTAACATCTCAGCCTCCGGCAATCACCTGAAAAAGCAGCACGTTATCGCCGTCCTGCAGTACGTGTTCTGACCACTGACTACGCGGCACAATGGCCTCGTTAACCGCCAGCGCGATGCCTGGCTTCAGCAAGCCCTGTTGTTCCAGCAGCGCTTGCAGCGTTACTGCTTCGGGGCATGCCGTCTGTTCGTCATTAAGCGTAATTTGCACGACGACCTCCGCATACCGGGCAATCTGGCGTGGGTTGCAGATTGAGAGTGCGCCACTGATGGCGGCGTCCATCAAACAGCCGCAGCTGGTTATGCGAGCTGGCAATACCGCTCAGCAGCTTTATCGCTTCCAGCGCCTGCAACGTACCCATAACACCAACCACCGGGCCGAGAACGCCAGCGGTGCGGCAGTTGCGCTCCGGTTCTGCCGCATCCGGCCATAAACAGCGGTAGCAGCCGTGTCGCCATGGGGGTGTAAGTACCATGAGCTGTCCGCCGAACCCTACGGCGCTGGCGCTGATCAGCGGTTTATCCAGCGCCACGCAGGCGGCGTTGACGGCCTGGCGCGTGGTCATGTTATCGCTGCAATCCAGCACCACATCGACACCAGCGATGGAGCTGGATAACGCCTCGCCGGACAGGCGCAGCGGCAGCGCCTCGACAGTGATATCCGCATTCAACTGTTGCAGACGGCGCTGGCTGGCTGACGCTTTGCCCTGTCCGATATCCTGGGCGGTGAACAGGATTTGGCGCTGGAGATTGCTTAAGTGCACCACATCGTCATCTGCCAGAATCAGCGTGCCGACGCCTGCGCCCGCCAGGTACAGCGCTGCCGGCGAGCCCAGCCCGCCGAGGCCGATAATCAGTGCGCGCGCACGCTTGAGGCGCTGCTGACCGTCAATGGCGATATCTTCCAGCAGGATCTGTCGGCTATAACGCATAAAATCACGGTCATTCATTGCCTGCTCCCGCCAGCGCCAGTAGCTGTGCCGTTGCGGATTGCCAGTCGGCCGCCTGGGTAATGGCGCTGACGACCGCAATACTGCCAACGCCGGTCGCGAGCACCGCCGGGGCACGATCAAGAGAAATGCCACCGATGGCGACCGTGGGGTAATCCCCCAGTCGCTGAACGTGGGCGGTCAGTTGTTCCAGGCCCTGTGGAGACGAGGGCATGTTTTTGGTCCGGGTCGGGAATACATGCCCGAGCGCAACGTAAGAGGGGCGCACCGTTAACGCCACGTCGATTTCCATATCGTCGTGGGTGGAAATGCCCAGCCGTAAACCGGCGGCGTGAATCGCCTCGAGATCGGCGCCAGCCAGGTCTTCCTGGCCCAGATGCACGCCGTAAGCCTGATGCTTAATCGCCAGACGCCAGTAATCATTAATAAACAGCCGCGCCTGATAACGGTGGCCGAGCGCGATGGCATCGATCACTGCGCCCTCGGCATCCTCTTCCGACTTATCTTTAATGCGCAGTTGCAGGGTGCGGACGCCCGCATCGAGCAGGCGCGCAATCCATTCCACGCTGTCAACGACCGGATATAACCCTAGCCGTTTTGGCACGGGGGGAAATAATGGCTGAATCATTCGGCTTCCTCCTGACGCAAATAGATTTCGCCGCCTTTTGCACGGAAGCTGTTCGCCATATCGCTGAGGCCCGCTTCGCGCTCTTGTGCCGCTGCGTAATCGCGGACTTCCTGGGTGATTTTCATTGAGCAGAATTTGGGGCCGCACATGGAGCAGAAGTGCGCCACCTTGCCGGATTCCTGCGGCAGCGTTTCGTCGTGATACGCACGGGCAGTGAACGGATCGAGCGCCAGATTGAACTGGTCTTCCCAGCGGAATTCGAAGCGCGCTTTAGACATGGCGTTATCGCGGATCTGCGCGCCCGGATGGCCTTTGGCGAGGTCTGCGGCGTGGGCCGCGATTTTGTAGGTGATGAGCCCTTGTTTCACATCCTCTTTATTCGGCAGGCCGAGGTGCTCTTTTGGCGTCACGTAGCAGAGCATGGCACAGCCGAACCAGCCGATCATGGCTGCGCCAATCCCGGACGTGAAATGGTCGTAACCGGGCGCGATGTCGGTGGTCAGCGGGCCGAGTGTATAGAACGGCGCTTCATGGCAGTGTTCCAGCTCTTCGGTCATGTTGCGGTGGATCATCTGCATCGGCACGTGGCCCGGGCCTTCAATCATCACCTGCACATCATATTCCCAGGCGATTTTTGTCAGCTCGCCAAGCGTGTGGAGCTCAGCGAATTGCGCCTCGTCGTTTGCGTCCTGAATAGAGCCGGGGCGCAGGCCGTCGCCAAGCGATAGCGAGACATCATAGGCCGCGCAGATTTCGCAAATCTCGCGGAAATGCTCGTAAAGGAAGTTTTCTTTGTGATGAGACAGGCACCATTTCGCCATGATAGAGCCGCCACGCGAGACGATGCCCGTCAGGCGTTTTGCGGTCATCGGCACGTAGCGCAGCAGCACGCCTGCGTGGATGGTGAAGTAATCGACACCCTGTTCCGCCTGCTCGAGTAGCGTGTCGCGGAACATTTCCCAACTGAGGTCTTCGGCGATCCCGTTGGCCTTCTCCAGCGCCTGGTAAATCGGCACTGTGCCGATCGGCACTGGGCTATTACGCAGGATCCATTCACGGGTTTCATGGATATAACGCCCGGTGGAAAGGTCCATCACCGTGTCAGCGCCCCAGCGGGTTGCCCAGACCAGTTTTTCGACCTCTTCTTCAATGGATGAGGTAACGGCAGAGTTGCCTATATTGGCGTTCACCTTCACCAGGAAGTTGCGCCCGATGATCATCGGCTCCGATTCAGGGTGATTGATGTTGGCCGGAATAATGGCGCGCCCGGCAGCCACTTCGTCACGCACAAATTCCGGCGTGATGTTCTCCGGCAGGCGCGCGCCGAAGCCTTCGCCGGGATGCTGCTGGCGCAGGACGGCACCGCGGATACGTTCGCGGCCCATGTTTTCACGGATGGCGATAAACTCCATTTCCGGGGTCACGATGCCCTGACGGGCGTAGTGCAGCTGCGTAACGCGCTGGCCCGCTTTGGCGCGGAGCGGGGTTAACAGGCCGGTGAAGCGCAGCGTGTCCAAACCCTCATCCGCCAGGCGCTCGCGGGTGTAGGCAGAACTTAAGGCAGTAAGAGGTTCAGTGTCGCCGCGTTCAGCAATCCAGCGGCTGCGCAATTTGCTAAGACCGGCGTGGACATCTATTTGCACCGCCGGATCGCCATAAGGGCCAGAGGTGTCATACACCGGGACAGGTTCGTTCGGTTCATAGCGTGGCGCATTCTGACTGCCGCCAGTCAGCGTCGGGCTCAGGTGAATTTCACGCATCGGTACCCGGATGTCATCGCGTGTCCCGGAAAGATAAATGCGTGACGAATTCGGGAAAGCGGTGCCTTCCAGCGTGTCGATAAAATGTTGGGCCCGGGCGCGGGTTTCGCGACGGTTGGGTTTAGTAGTAGCAGACATAGCGCGTTCCAGTTAATGAGCAGGAAAGGGCTTGTCAGAACAACGGAGGGAGTAACAGAACCTGTAATGAGATGCGCGGCGATCGTAATACAGGCGCGCAACGCGGCAGGTTAATGCTGAATTACTCTTGTTCCCTTCGCAGGTATTAGCCTGATCAGGTTCCGCGGATCCCGAATTAACGGTCTCAGCCCGTGCTTGCGCACTGGGCACTCCGACAAGAAAAATCTTGATTACTGGCGAGTCGCGTCAGTAATCAAGGGCACAAATAAACTACGCGTTAACGATCCGGAGTTCAAGCCGGGCGTGCAATCACGGTATCGTCGTTAGCGCTTTCTTTCAGATCGTTATCAAAGGCGAGTACGATCAGCTTATCTTCCAGCGCGAAACGTGACGCCATCGCTTCGCCAATGTCTGATAATGCCGTCTGGAAATCCAGGTAGTTATCATGGTCGATAGCGCTTTCCAGATGGCTGTCGTAATAATCCATAATTTCCTGGGTGTTCGCTTCCAGAAGGGGGTAAATTTGGGTAGCGGCCAACAGGGGGCTGGTGCCTTCCATTTCGCTGATGATGCGCTCGTAAATACTGAAATGGCCTGCGGAAAGGTAATCAACCAGGGCATGGCAAAAATCATCCAGCGCTTTTTCATCTAACGCTGTAACCGCCTCTTTACCCGGTTTAATGCCCACTAATTTGTAATAGGAGACCAGCAGGTGGTTGCGGGCATTGAGCCAGTAATCGACCAGTTCGTTACTACCACCGACGCGTTCTGTCAGGCTCTTCAGCTGATTCAGCATGATTGACTCCGTAAGTTATAAAATAAAATTGTTCAGTAACCCAAAAATGTAAAAATAATGTAAACAACATGCCAGTGAAGCTGAGGTAGTGCAACCGATTATGGAACGGCTAATAGAAAAAATAGACTATGGCTGGTGGATAGTCAGCCATGAACAAAAATTATGGTTACCAAAGGGAGAGTTGCCTCACGGTAATGCTGAAAATTTCGGCCTGACCGGGCAGATGGCGGCGCAAATCGGCTTATGGGAAGACGAGCCGGTTTGGTTGGTTCGTCAGGGTAAACGCCAGGATATGGGGTCGGTTCGTCAGGTCATCGATCAGGATGCTGGGCTGTTTCAACTGGCGGGCAGGGGAGTGCAATTAGCAGAGTTTTTCCGCGCCCACAAATTCTGCGGCTATTGCGGCCATGAAATGCATCCCAGTAAAACTGAATGGGCGATGCTGTGTAACCACTGTCGTCAGCGATATTACCCGCAAATTTCCCCTTGTATCATTGTGGCAATCCGCCACCAGGATAAAATCCTGCTGGCTCAACATAACCGTCACCGCAACGGCTTGTATACCGTGCTGGCAGGCTTTGTCGAAGTGGGGGAAACCCTGGAACAGGCCGTGGCGCGCGAGGTGATGGAAGAGAGCGGGATCCGCGTGAAGAACTTACGTTACGTGACTTCTCAACCCTGGCCTTTCCCGCAGTCGCTGATGACCGCATTTATGGCGGAATACGACAGCGGCGAACTCCAGATCGATAACAAAGAATTGTTGGACGCAGGCTGGTATCGCTTTGATGACTTGCCTTTGCTGCCCCCGCCGGGCACCGTCGCTCGCCGCTTAATTGAAGATACGGTGGCACTGTGCCGGGCAGAGTACGGCTCGTGATACACTGGCCCCTTGTCGCTTAAGGAAATGCAAAAATGACCGAACTGAAGAACGATCGTTACCTCCGTGCGCTGCTGCGCCAGCCCGTAGACGTCACGCCGGTATGGATGATGAGACAAGCCGGCCGCTATTTACCGGAATATAAGGCCACCCGCGCAGAAGCCGGGGACTTTATGTCACTGTGTAAAAATCCGGAACTTGCCTGTGAAGTGACGCTCCAGCCGCTGCGTCGTTTCCCGCTGGATGCGGCGATTCTCTTTTCGGACATTTTGACCATTCCTGACGCCATGGGCTTAGGGCTGTACTTTGAAACGGGCGAAGGCCCGCGTTTCACGTCGCCGATTACCTGTAAAGCCGACGTGGATAAATTACCCATCCCCGATCCGGAGCAGGAACTGCGTTACGTGATGGATGCGGTACGCACCATTCGTCATAACCTGGCAGGCCAGGTGCCGTTAATCGGGTTCTCCGGCAGCCCCTGGACGCTGGCGACCTACATGGTGGAAGGCGGAAGCAGCAAAGCGTTCACCGTGATCAAGAAAATGATGTATGCCGAGCCGCAAACGCTGCATAACCTGCTGGATAAGCTGGCGCAGAGCGTGACGCTTTATCTCAATGCCCAGATTCGCGCGGGAGCGCAGTCGGTGATGATTTTCGATACCTGGGGCGGCGTGTTGACCGGGCGCGATTACCAACAGTTCTCTTTATATTACATGCATAAAATCGTCGATGGCCTGCTGCGTGAACAGGACGGCAAACGCGTCCCCGTGACGCTGTTTACCAAAGGCGGCGGTCAGTGGCTGGAGCTGATGGCGGAAACCGGTTGTGACGCGCTGGGTCTTGACTGGACCACCGATATCGCTGATGCGCGTCGACGCGTAGGCGATAAAGTCGCCCTGCAGGGAAATATGGACCCGTCCATGCTCTACGCGACGCCGGAACGCATCGAACAGGAAGTCGCGTCTATACTTGCAGGTTTCGGCCAGGGCGAAGGTCACGTCTTTAATCTTGGGCACGGTATTCACCAGGACGTGCCGCCAGAACACGCAGGCGCGTTTGTTGAGGCGGTACATCGCTTATCGGAGCCTTACCACAAATAATACTGAGGAGGGGGCATGGATCTCGCTACGCTACGCGATCAACAACGGGAACTGGCATCGCAAGTGATCCGGGAGGATCAGTTGTTACAGGATCCACCGCGTTTGATAGCCGGTGCGGATGTTGGGTTTGAACAAGGCGGTGAAGTGACGCGGGCGGCAATGGTGTTGCTCAAGTACCCCTCTCTGGAATTAGTGGAATATCAGGTGGCGCGTATTGCCACCACCATGCCGTATATTCCTGGCTTCTTATCCTTCCGTGAATATCCCGCGCTGCTGAAAGCGTGGGATATGCTGTCGCAAAAGCCCGATCTTTTGTTTGTGGACGGGCACGGTATTTCGCATCCTCGCCGTCTGGGCGTTGCCAGCCATTTTGGCTTGCTGGTCGATGTACCGACTATCGGCGTGGCGAAAAAACGCCTGTGCGGCAAGTTTGAGCCTCTGGATGAAGAGCTGGGCGCGCTTGCGCCGCTTATGGATAAAGGCGAACAGCTGGCATGGGTCTGGCGCAGTAAAAAACGTTGTAATCCTTTATTCATCGCAACCGGGCATCGTGTAAGCCAGGATAGCGCGCTATTGTGGGTTCAGCGCTGCATGGCGGGTTACCGGCTGCCTGAACCGACGCGCTGGGCCGATGCGGTAGCGTCGGGACGCCGGGCCTTTGTTCGTTGGCAGGAAATTCAGGGGTGATTCAGGTACACTCCCGCTCAATATTCGGTTTATGAGAGTTCACTATGTTACAAAACCCGATTCACCTGCGCCTGGAAAAGCTGGAAAGCTGGCAGCATGTGACCTTTATGGCGTCGCTTTGCGAGCGTATGTATCCTAACTACGCTATTTTTTGCCAACAAACCGCGTATGGTGATGCGCATTTATACCGCCGTATTCTGGATTTGATCTGGGAAACGCTGACGGTAAAGGATGCGAAGGTGAATTTCGACTCTCAACTCGATAAACTCGAAGAGGCAATTCCCGCTGCGGATGACTACGATATTTACGGTGTCTATCCCGCTATTGATGCCTGTGTCGCCCTTAGCGAACTGGTGCACTCCCGTCTTAGCGGCGAAACGCTGGAACATGCGATTGAAGTCAGTAAAGCGTCGATAACCACAGTGGCTATGCTGGAGATGTCTCAGGCAGGCCGCGAAATGACGGATGACGAGCTGAAAGCCAACCCGGCTGTTGAGCAGGAATGGGACATCCAGTGGGAGATTTTCCGCTTGCTGGCTGACTGTGAAGAGCGCGACGTAGAGCTTATCAAGGGTCTGCGTGCAGACCTGCGTGAAGACGGAACAAGTAATATCGGTATAAATTTGCAGCAATGAGACAATAAAACGTGACTTATCACGTGTTTTGTCTCACCGGAAGGCTTCCAATTGGCCCCCCGTCTGGTCTACATTTGGGAGGCGAAAAAAAGTGGCTATCGGTGCGTGTATGCAGGAGAGTGCTTTTCTGGCATTTTCGTCGCACTCGATGCTTAGCAAGCGATAAACACATTGTAAGGATAACTTATGAATAAGACTCAATTGATTGATGTAATTGCAGACAAGGCTGACCTGTCTAAAACCCAGGCTAAAGCAGCACTGGAATCTACTCTGGCTGCAATTACTGAGTCTCTGAAAGAAGGCGATGCTGTACAACTGGTTGGTTTTGGTACCTTCAAAGTGAACCACCGCGCTGAGCGTACTGGCCGCAACCCGCAGACCGGTAAAGAAATCAAAATCGCCGCAGCAAACGTGCCGGCATTTGTTTCTGGTAAAGCACTGAAAGACGCTGTTAAGTAATTCGCTGTGACAGCAAAAGGTTTTAACGAAGGGGCGACGTCGCCCCTTTTGTTTACCTGCCGCTCGCTGGCCCTGGCGGCTGGCGTCCTGCTGCTCACTGCCTGTAGCCGCCACACCACGCTTCCTCCTTTTACCGCCAGCGGCTATGCCGCCGATCAGGGCGCGGTGCGTATCTGGCGCAAAGACGACAGCAACGACGCGGTGCGAATGCTGGTGGTATTCAGCCCATGGCGAGCGGGCAACACCACGACCCGCGAATATCGCTGGCAGGGCGATACGCTCTCGTTTATTGAAACCAATAGTTATGGAAAATCGCCTGAGCATGTGAAGGTGCGTTTTGACGACCACGGCGAGCTGAGCTTTATGCAGCGCGAAGTAGACGGTCAGAAGCAGCAGCTCTCGGATGATGATATTGCGTTATACCGTTATCAGACCCAGCAGATGCGCTCAACCAGCGATGCATTACGCGCCGGGAAAGTGGTACTGAGACAAGGGCGCTGGCATGCGAATCGCACGGTAACGACCTGCGAAGGTGAAACCCTTCAACCCGCGCTGGATGACAGAGCAATAAGCCATATTGAACGCCGTCAGGCGCACTCCTCTCTTGAGGTCAGCATTGCATGGCTGGAAGCGGCGGATGGAACACAGTTACTGCTGGTGGCGAATCAGGACTATTGTCACTGGCAACCGAAAGCAGCGACATTCTGACGCAATAAAAAAGCCGCCCGAAGGCGGCTGGTCATTACTTCGCGTTTTCACGCTCAATCGCGCGATAGCCGATATCATGGCGGCAAAAGCTGCCGTCCCAGTGGATATCTTTCATTAGCGCATAAGCACGCTGCTGGGCCTGTGCGACGGTGTCTCCCAGTGCGGTGACGCAAAGCACGCGTCCGCCGTTGGTTAACACCCGATCGTCATCCGCCAGTTTTGTGCCCGCATGAAATACCTTACCGTCGACGACGTCTGCTAATGGCAGACCATGGATTTCATCGCCGGTACGGTAGTCGGCCGGATAACCGCCTGCCGCCATCACGACGCCCAGCGATGGGCGCGTGTCCCACCGAGATTTCACGTCATTCAATTTGCCCTCGCATGCGGCAAGGCATAGCTCTACCAAATCAGACTGAAGACGCAGCATAATCGGTTGAGTTTCCGGATCGCCAAAGCGACAGTTAAATTCAATAACCTTCGGATTACCCTGTTTGTCGATCATCAGACCGGCATACAGGAAGCCGGTGTAGGTATTGCCTTCCGCCGCCATACCGCGCACGGTAGGCCATATAATGCGCTCCATGGTGCGCTGGTGGACATCCGCAGTGACGACCGGGGCAGGGGAATAAGCGCCCATACCGCCTGTATTGGGGCCGGTATCGCCATCGCCAACGCGTTTATGATCCTGGCTGGTCGCCATCGGTTCAACATGTTCGCCGTCGACCATCACAATAAAGCTGGCCTCTTCGCCGTCCAGAAACTCTTCCACCACGATACGGTGACCCGCGTCGCCAAAAGCATTTCCGGCTAACATATCGCGCGCTGCAGACTCAGCTTCTTCCAGCGTCATCGCCACAATGACACCTTTCCCTGCTGCCAGGCCGTCGGCTTTGATGACAATCGGCGCACCCTTCTCACGAATGTAGGCCAGCGCAGGTTCAACCTCAGTAAAGTTCTGATATTCCGCTGTAGGGATGTTATGGCGTGCCAGGAAGTCTTTCGTGAAGGCTTTTGAACCTTCCAGTTGCGCCGCGCCCTGCGTTGGCCCGAAAATCTTCAGCCCGGCGGCGCGAAACGCATCCACTACGCCAATCACCAGCGGCGCTTCCGGACCGACGATGGTCAAATCGATTTTTTCATTTTGCGCAAAGTGCAAAAGTCCGTCGATGTCTGTGGCGTTAATCGCGACGTTCTGCAACGTGGGTTCCAGCGCGGTTCCGGCGTTACCGGGTGCGACAAAGACAGTCGATACGCGCGGCGACTGGGCCGCTTTCCAGGCCAGCGCGTGTTCGCGCCCGCCGTTGCCGATTACTAATACTTTCATTGTCAGATCCTTAATGGCGGAAGTGGCGCATATCGGTAAAGATCATGGCGATGCCATGTTCGTCCGCGGCGGCAATGACTTCATCGTCACGAATAGAACCGCCAGGCTGGATGACGCAGCTAACGCCCACGGCGGCAGCGGCATCAATGCCGTCACGGAACGGGAAGAAGGCGTCAGAGGCCATGGCAGAGCCTTTCACTTCCAGCCCTTCGTCACCCGCTTTAATACCTGCAATTTTCGCGGAGTAGACGCGGCTCATCTGGCCTGCGCCGATGCCGATGGTCATATTTTCTTTGGCATAGACGATGGCGTTCGATTTCACGAACTTCGCAACTTTCCAGCAGAACAGCGCGTCACGCAGTTCCTGCTCGCTCGGCTGGCGTTTGGTCACCACGCGCAGGTCGGCTTCTGTCACCATACCCAGATCGCGGTCCTGTACCAGAAGGCCGCCGTTCACGCGTTTAAAGTCCAGGCCCGGCACGCGTTCCGCCCACTGGCCGCAAACCAGCACGCGTACGTTCTGTTTCGCGGCAGTGATTTTCAGGGCCTCTTCTGAAGCCGACGGGGCAATAATCACTTCAACGAACTGGCGAGAGATGATGGCCTGCGCCGTTTCCGCATCCAGCTCGCGGTTGAAGGCGATAATGCCGCCAAACGCGGAGGTCGGGTCGGTTTTGTAGGCGCGATCGTAGGCGTCCAGAATAGAAGTGCTTACCGCTACGCCACAGGGGTTGGCGTGCTTCACAATTACGCACGCGGGCTCGTTAAACTCTTTCACACATTCCAGCGCCGCATCGGTATCGGCGATGTTGTTATAGGAAAGCGCTTTGCCTTGCACCTGCGTCGCGGTAGCAACCGAGGCTTCTTTAATTTCTTCTTCTATATAGAAAGCAGCGTTCTGATGGCTGTTCTCGCCGTAGCGCATATCCTGCTTTTTAATGAAGTTCAGATTCAGCGTGCGGGGGAAGCGACCAGAGGGTTCTTTGGTATCGCCGTGATAGGCCGGCACCAGGCTGCCAAAGTAGTTGGCGATCATGCTGTCATAGGCGGCAGTGTGCTCGAAAGCTTTAATCGCGAGGTCGAAACGGGTATCCAGCGTCAGGGAGCCGTCATTGGTATCCATTTCATTAATAATGGCGGAGTAGTCGCTGCTTTTGACAACGATGGCCACGTCCTTATGGTTTTTGGCGGCAGAGCGCACCATGGTTGGACCGCCGATGTCGATATTCTCAACCGCATCTTCAAGCGAGCAGCCTTCGCGGGCCACGGTTTGTGCGAAGGGGTAAAGGTTGACGACCACCATATCAATCGGCGCGATGGCATGTTCAGCCATGATCGCGTCATCCTGGCCGCGACGGCCCAGAATGCCACCGTGGACTTTGGGGTGCAGCGTTTTGACGCGTCCGTCCATCATCTCAGGAAAACCGGTGTAGTCAGACACTTCGGTTACCGGCAGGCCTTTATCTGCTAACAGCCGGGCTGTGCCGCCTGTAGAAAGCAGCTCGACACCGCGTTGGGAAAGAGCCTGAGCGAATTCGACAATACCGGCTTTATCAGAAACACTGAGCAAAGCGCGGCGTACTGGACGACGTTGTTGCATGGTAAATCCCCTGGATTTGACGATTACAGAGAGCGTTAGCTGAATTTTTCGGGAAAAACTCAGCTAACGCCCCTCGCGGGGCATCCTTGTTTTAGCGCGGGCATTGTAACGAAAACGTTTGCGCAACGCTCGCAAATTTTTGGGGTTTCGGTCTGGTGTGGATAACTCTGTGTGTAAATGGGTATAAGGCGGGGTTTTGCTGTGGAATGCAGCAGTCAGTCATTTTTCTGTCATTTTCCTGTTGCGGTGCCAAAAGAACTCCCTATAATGCGCCTCCATCGACACGGAACATGTGAACAACATCACAAAGTAACGGCGGCGATGAAAGAGAAAAATCCTGAAATTCAGGGTTGACTCTGAAAGAGGAAAGCGTAATATACGCCACCTCGCGACAGTGAGCTGAAA
>OKCK01000102.1_pt1 | contig 29519 bp, 23 predicted proteins | sample 1614961 | NCBI WGS metagenome assembly OKCK01 (sample SAMN04436984, study PRJEB24849) | human gut metagenome | biome: human gut; feature: NICU; material: stool | host: Homo sapiens | place: USA: Saint Louis, MO | collected 2010-07-31
TGCTCGCTGAACCCGGCGTCGATTGCCGACTGGAACAATAACTTTGGCGATGACCGCAATAAATGCGTGCTGTTCCACTGCGGTAACTTTGCCAGCGCCAGCCTCGAATCCCCGGCCATGGGTACGGCGGATATCATTGGCACGACGGTGGGTAAAGAGAACACCTGCGGCGCGGTGCATGGTCGTCTGAAAAGCGGCCCGCTCACCTATTTCCGTCTGTCATCGGATGATTTTACCGGCGAGATCAAAGCCTATGTTGGCGAAGGCCAGTCGGTGGACGATGCGCTGGACACCGTGGGTTGCCGTGCCGTGATCGAGGTGCCTCATCTGGAAAATCTCCTTTCGTGGGTCTGCAACAACGGTTTCGAGCACCATGTCGCCATGAACCACTCCGCCACCGGGGCGGTGTTGCAGGAAGCATTCAATAAGTACCTGGGTATCAGCTGTTACTGGCATCGTTAAGCGTGAATTCACGCTGCAACCGCACACGGCGCAGGGCCGTGTGCGGTTTTTTTTGCCTCCGTTAACCCGGCTTCCTTGCGTTAGCCTTTTCGCGGGTCACGGTGTTGAGGTCAAAAGGATAATTTACGAGCCCGGAACGGATTCCTTTTCTGGCGCGGTAAACAGATGGGTAATATCGCCCTGATTAATTTTGCCATCCGACAGGCTGAATACTTTTTCGCCCTGGCTAAAATCGATTTGTTTAAGATCGATCCACACTGTCGAAGGCGAGCCGGCTAAATCGAACATCATGACTTTGTTATTCAGATCGCTCACTTCGCGCCATACGGTGGTACTGTTTTCCGGGTTTTTCTCGGTCGAGATGGCGAATGGCGTGGAAACATTTCGCATTAATGAAAGCACGCTCATTCGCGCCTGCATGGCAAATTCTTCACCCGGAACCAGCTTAATAAACGCCTCGTTTTTGTCATTGCTGAGTTGTTCCAGCCACCCGGCTGCCCGCATAAAACGGTCGACAGAGCCCGGTGAGCCCGGCATATTTCTCGATAAATCTTTTTCCTTGTAATAATCATAAATCTTCGTCATGACCTCATAATTTGGATCGTTGGTCATGACCACATTGCCGCTGCGGGAGTGGAATACTAATTCACCGTTGATGATTTCCAGAATCATATTATCACCGTGCGGATCGGTGACGATGAAGTGCAGCCCCATGGATGGGTTGCCATCAATAATGTGTAACGGCTTAGTCTCTAACGCTTTTTTGGTTTCTTCAACGGTCGCGAAGTTGTCCAGAATGTATTGAATTAACTTTCTGGCGGCTATCGATTTTTCTTTCAGCGAGGTGTCATCATAGCGCGTCTCGCCCAGATATAATAAATCAGCCTGTAGCCCTTTTTCATTCATCCCCGAGTTGGCAAAGTTGCCATTAAACGAATACGCCACCACGCTGCCATATTTTACTTCCCAGGAAAAGGATTATTACCGTCGCTTTGCCGCTGAACGTTGCGCGGGAAGATATGAACTTTCATAATATCGTCTTTATCCCAGTCCATATTTCGCCCGGTGACTACCACATTATCGTTGGTAAAGAAGGTCACGCGCGTACAGGCTTCAGCAGCGGTCAGCGTGGTGGTGGAAAATAGTGCGCCGCATAACAGCGCAATAAGTTTCTTTTTCATTACTACTCTTCTCCATTTCATTGCATGCCGGGGCATGCTTCCTGATATATCCCATAAGGAATTTCTGAATGAAATAAAGGTAATAAAAACTCAAAATTCAGCTCTTTGATCTCAGTCATATTTATCAGCTGAATTTCCGCTCACTCTGTCATGACACGTAAAGATATTTATAAATAACTTCAAAAAGTTTTTGGAAACGTTTTTAAGGCCGGAATTTGCGCAGGCTTATTCTTTGTAGCGCGTTAATCATCATGACTCCCTCGCCGCGCAAAACGGTGCCCCATTAACCGTAGTGTGTCACACACGCCTGGGTTTAAGGGCGCGAGCCTGTTCTGAATACGCTCTGCGTACACACAACGTTGTATCAATAATGCATTTGAGAAAAATTTGCATAACCTGCGAGTCATCGTCACAACAAAGCGGATGCCCCGCTGAATAGTGCCGTCCTGAAGCCTAACTCTTATTGAGTAGAGAAACGACATAATACACAGGCACCGATCTGCCTGCCCGTTTTTGTAACGTGAATAATGATTATCCTGCAAAGCGCTTTTTAAAGTCTGAAAGCGGGATGAAGCAAAAAAAATGCAACCGACATAAGCATTATACGTCGCCATTAAGAGGAAGAGCTTTATTTCGGCAGTATAGAGATTTATTTGTCATTGCTTTACTAATCATGTAGATAGCTTATTAGGCTCAGGGAGAATATATTCTTACGGGTAATGCAGGCCATTTTACGCGCTATTTTCTTAAGAAAAATTAAGAAAGCTAATTTATCTTATTAATACCACATGCTGAAATCGCCGCCAGTATTACGATCGCGATCATTAATTATTTGAATCGCGACGGCGTAATTTTCGATTAGTCATTTATCGGTGTTTCAGGATATAAAGTGCGTAACGGATATGATTTATTACAAGAAATTATTTTTTTAGCTGGCAGTGCCGATGTCGCATCTGCCAGTATTTATTTTTCTCTTCCCGCCCGGCGCCACCCTTCTCGCTCACACTTTTTTCATTCACTCTGCGTTCCAGTAAATATATCTGCTCACGCGGTCAGCCCATTAATGCGGTGTGGATTTTGAAAAAATGTTGATAATCAACACCCCGGCACAGATAAGCGTCATGCCCGCAATGGCCGGGAAATCGAGTTTTTGCCCACTGATTAACCAACCGGCCAGACTTATCAATACGATCCCTGCCCCGGACCAAATGGCGTAAGCAATCCCCGTGGGAATGGTCGCCAGGGTCTGCGCGAGCAGATAAAAAGCCGCACAGTAGCAAACAATCGTTGCCACGGACGGCCACAGACGGGTAAACCCTTCCGAATATTTCATCAGGGTAGTCCCGACGACTTCAGCCACGATGGCGCAGCCCAGTAAAATGTAGTGATTCATCCACTCTCCTCTTTATTGAAACACTGCGCTGCATGTGCGCATTAAAAATGAACCCTGCCCTGGCGCCTCCCCACTCTTTACACCTCTTTAGCGGGCGACGTCAGGGCCACTGGAAACGGGGCTACTGTTCTTTCACCGGCCTTAGCGCGAACCAGACCACCAGCGTCAACACCAGCAACATCCCGCTGGCGAGGGTCAATACTGCGCTGTGCGAAGCTTTAAATGCCTGGTTCGCCGCATCGACCACCAGATCGCCCAGCGCCGGGCTGACCTGTTGGGCGACCAGCAACGCCTCATTGATCGAGGCGCTGGCCTGTGCCATGAGCGTGACGGGTAGCTCCTGGGGCAACTCAATTGCACCACTAAATGCGTGGCTCAATATCATGCCGAAAACGGCAATCCCCATACCCGCACCCAGTTCATAAGCCATGGTTTCAATCGCCCCGGCAGCGGTGGCTTTCTCTTTTGGCGCTGCCGACATGATCGCCGCCGTGGATGACAACAGTGCGGTGGACGCGCTCAGACCCAGCAAAATCATCCAGCCCCAGGCCACTGCCCGCTGATGCGCCATATCGGTCATCGAGAGGCCGAAAAAACTCAGGGCGCTGAAGGCCATACCCAGCGTGGCAACGGTGCGTAAACCAAAGCGGCCGACCAGCGCGCCCGCAGCCGGGCCGCTAAAGCTACAGGCCAGCATCAGCGGCAACATAAACAGCCCGGCATCCAGCGGTGAAAAACCGTGCACAAACTGCAGCTCCTGCGCCATCAGCAGCTCAAAGCCAACCAGCGCGATCATCGCGGTGAGCGCCATCACGACACCGGTCAAAATGATGCGATGGGTAAACAGCGTCAGGTCGATCATCGGCGCGCGGGCGCGCAGCTGGCTGCGGATAAATAGCGTCATTAACAGCGCCCCGCCAATGGCGGCACCCAGGGCTTTCAGAGGATCGGCATTGACCTTAAGGCTGGTTTTTGCCGCCAGCACCAGTAGTAAAATCGCGGCAATCAGCATCAGCGCCTGGGTCAGATTCAGGGTTTGCGCACGTTGCACCGGCTGACGCGGAATGAAGACAGCCGTGAACAGCAGCACTAACGCGATAATCGGCACGTTGATTAAAAAAACGGAACCCCAGTAGTAGTGCTCCAGCAGAATGCCGCCCACCAGCGGACCAAACGCCGCGCCGCCCGCACCGACGGCGACCCAAATCCCCAGCGCGATACCGCGCTCGCGTTCGTTATTAAAGGTGCTGCGAATGCCTGCCAGCGTCGCCGGAACGATCATCGCCGCGCCTACCGCCAGCAGCGCCCGGGCAGCAATGAGTTGACTGGCATCGGAAGAAAATGCCGCTGCCAGCGAGGCAATGCCAAACAGCTTACTGCCGATCAGCGTCAGACGTTTGTAGCCGATGCGGTCTCCCAGCGCCCCCATCGGCAACACCATACCGGCCATGACCAGCGAATAAATGTCGCTAATCCATAGCAGTTCGTTACCAGACGCTTCCAGGGCCATCGTTAACGACGGCACCGCCACGTGCAGCACCGTGGCGTCGATAGCCACAGGGATATAGATCAGCACTAAGATCGCTAAGGTATACCATTGACGAAACATACGATTTTCACTCTTTCCTTAATCTTGGACAAATGTCCAGGATTGGAATTCTACGTATCTTTGAACGCACGTCCACCTTTTTGTTACACTGCGGGCCTGCTAACAAGGAGCGCAACATGAGTTACCTGAACCGGGAAGAACGGCGTGAAAGTGTGTTAGATGCCGCCATGCGCGTGGCGCTTAACGAAGGGTTTTCAGCGATGACGGTGCGTCGTATCGCCAGCGTTGCCGGAATTGCCGCCGGACAGGTACACCATCATTTCGCCTCTTCCATGGCGCTGAAGGTGGAAACGTTTTTACGCCTTAGCCGCGAGTCCCTGGATCTGAATAATGCACCGCCCATGCAGAGCTGGCGGGAAAAGCTCTACTGGACGCTGGGCTTCGATAATCCTGACATTGAGCAATACCTGCGTTTATTTAACGAAGCGGAAGCGCTGTCGCGCCGTGAACCGGAAATGAAACAGGCGTGGATTATTTCAATGGAAATGTGGCACAAGGCCACCACGCAAATAATCAGCGGCGGCGTTAACGCGCAGGAATTTACCATCAGCGACAGCGCTGAAAATATTGCCTGGCGAATTATTGCTTTTGTTAACGGGCTGGATGGAATAGCGAAGCTGGGTTTAACCGGTCTGGATGAGGCCGCTTTTCGGCGTCATATTGATATTATTATTAATAATGAATTAATCGTGTCGCCATCAGAATGAAATAACTATGCAGCGTCCCAGTAATTATATGAATCAGGTCACTATTACTTTTTTTTAATCCGCAAAGCCTTTTCCATAACATTCCACGCCGGCCTGTTAATTATTACAATTTGTAACAATTAACCAGCCGGTAAACCCTTATCCTGCCGGGCCTCTGTCAGGTTTTTATCTATTCTTTTGGTGTTATCCCATTCAATTTAGTCGCTTTGTTTTCAAACGGATGCGCAGTTCTCCGCCGTAACCTTTTGTTTCTAATGCCAATAAAGGCAAGGGGCGATCATGTTACCTGGAACAACGAAAACCAATAGTCATCTTTTAAAAGACTGGAAACCTGAAAACGACGCTTTCTGGAAAAATAAAGGGAAAGCCATTGCGCGCCGTAATTTAGTGATCTCTGTCGCTTGTTTATTATTAGCCTTCTGCGTCTGGATGTTATTCAGCGCCGTCGCGGTAAATCTGAATAAGGTGGGATTTAATTTTACAACTGACCAGCTTTTTTTATTAACCGCGTTGCCGTCTTTATCCGGCGCCATTCTCCGCGTGCCCTACTCCTTTATGGTACCCGTCTTCGGCGGACGCTACTGGACCGTAATCAGTACCGTTATCCTGATTATTCCCTGCGTCTGGCTGGGCCTGGCGATTCAAAATCCGGCTACTCCCTTTGGCGTATTTATGATTATCGCCTTGCTGTGTGGATTCGCGGGGGCCAATTTCGCGTCGAGCATGGGTAATATCAGTTTCTTCTTTCCCAAAGCGCGTCAGGGCAGCGCGCTGGGGATCAACGGCGGCATGGGAAATCTGGGCGTCAGCGTGATGCAGATGGTGTCGCCGCTGGTGATCACCCTGCCGATGTTTGTGTTCCTGGGCGTGCACGGCGTTGAACAGCAGGATGGTTCTTCGCTGTGGTTAGCCAATGCCGCGTTGATTTGGGCACCCCTGCTGTTTATTGCCACCCTGGCCGCCTGGTTCGGTATGAATGACATCGCCAGCTCGAAAGCGTCCATTCGATCCCAGTTGCCGGTGCTGAAGCGCGCGCATCTCTGGCTGCTCAGCCTGCTCTATCTGGCCACCTTCGGTTCGTTTATTGGTTTCTCGGCGGGCTTTGCCATGCTGGCGAAAACGCAGTTCCCCGACGTCAACATCCTCAAACTGGCGTTTTTCGGGCCGTTTATCGGCGCACTGGCTCGATCGGCGGACGGGATCATCTCGGACCGCTTCGGCGGCGTGCGGGTGACGCTGATTAACTTCATTTTCATGGCCATTTTCAGCGCCCTGCTGTTTTTGACTTTACCCGGCAGCGGGTCAGGCAGCTTTATCGCCTTTTATCTGGTGTTTATGGGGCTGTTTTTCACCGCCGGGTTAGGCAGCGGCTCCACCTTTCAGATGATTGCGGTGATATTCCGGCGCATCACCGTTTACCGCGTGAAACTGAAAGGCGGCAGCGATCAGCAGGCGCAGCAGGAGGCGGTAACCGACACCGCTGCCGCGCTGGGCTTTATTTCTGCCATCGGCGCGGTAGGCGGCTTTTTTATCCCTAAAGCCTTTGGCACATCGCTGGAGATGACCGGCTCGCCGGTGGGCGCAATGAAAGTGTTTCTGGTGTTTTACGTGGTTTGCGTACTGGTGACGTGGCTGGTGTATGGCCGTCGCGGACGCGAAAAAAAATAACCATCGACCCGCTGTAGCGGGCATTCGGGCAATGGCAGTGCAACCACAGGAAGCGATCTTCCTGTCAGGAGAACGCAATGAGCAAATTTCTCGACCGGTTCCGTTATTTTAAACTTAAAGGCGATACCTTCGCCGACGATCACGGCCAGGTGATGAACACCAACCGTGACTGGGAGGACAGCTATCGCCAGCGCTGGCAGTACGACAAAGTGGTGCGCTCCACGCACGGCGTTAACTGTACCGGTTCCTGTAGCTGGAAAATCTATGTCAAGAACGGGCTGGTTACCTGGGAAACGCAGCAGACCGACTATCCGCGCACCCGCCCCGACCTGCCTAACCACGAGCCGCGGGGCTGCCCGCGTGGGGCCAGCTACTCCTGGTATCTCTACAGCGCTAACCGGCTGAAGTATCCGCTGGTGCGCAAGCGTCTGATTGAACTGTGGCGCGAGGCGCTGACACAGAACAGCGATCCGGTAGAGGCCTGGGCGGCGATCATGGCCGACCCGGAGAAAACCGCCAGCTACAAAAAAGTGCGCGGACGGGGCGGATTTATCCGCTCCAGCTGGCAGGAGCTGAATCAGTTGATTGCCGCCGCCAACGTCTGGACCATCAAAACCTACGGCCCGGACCGCGTCGCGGGTTTCTCCCCTATTCCGGCGATGTCGATGGTCTCTTACGCGGCGGGCACCCGTTATTTGTCGCTGCTGGGCGGCACCTGCCTGAGCTTCTACGATTGGTACTGTGATTTGCCACCCGCTTCGCCGATGACCTGGGGCGAACAGACCGATGTGCCGGAATCCGCCGACTGGTACAACTCCAGTTACATCATTGCCTGGGGCTCCAACGTGCCGCAGACCCGCAGCCCGGACGCGCACTTTTTTACCGAAGTCCGCTACAAAGGCACCAAAACCATCGCCATTACCCCGGACTATTCAGAAGTTGCGAAGCTGTGCGACCAGTGGCTGGCACCGAAACAGGGCACCGACAGCGCGCTCGCCATGGCAATGGGCCACGTGATCCTGCGCCAGTTTCATCTTGATAATCCCGGCGAGTATTTCATCAACTACTGCCGCCGCTATACCGATATGCCGATGCTGGTATTGCTGGAGCAGCGACCGGAAGGCTATTTCGCGCCGGGACGGATGCTGCGCGCCAGCGATCTGCTGGACGGGCTTGGCGAGGCTAATAATCCTGAATGGAAAACCGTCGCGTTTAACCGCGCGGGCGAGCTGGTGGTGCCGAACGGCTCTATCGGCTTTCGCTGGGGCGAGCAGGGAAAATGGAACCTGGAAAGCGTGGCGGCGGGCGTGGAAACTGAGCTGGAGCTGAGTCTGCTCGGGCGGCATGATGCAATCGACGAGGTGGCCTTCCCCTATTTCGGCGGCCAGGAAAATCCGCATTTCCGCCATGTTAAATACGATCCCATTATGCTGCATAAGCTGCCGGTCAAAACCCTGCCGCTGGCGGATGGCAGCGAAGGCCGCGTGGTCAGCGTCTATGATTTGATCCTTGCGAACTACGGTCTCGATCGCGGGCTGGACGATACCCACTGCGCCAGCGATTTCAACGAGATCAAGCCGTATACCCCGGCATGGGCGGAGCAGATTTGCGGCGTGCCGCGCCAGCATATTGAGCAGATCGCCCACGAGTTCGCCGATACCGCGCTGAAGACCCGTGGCCGCTCAATGATCATCCTCGGCGCGGGGGTCAACCACTGGTACCACATGGACATGAACTACCGGGGAATGATCAATATCCTGGTGTTCTGCGGCTGTGTCGGACAAACCGGCGGCGGCTGGGCGCACTATGTCGGCCAGGAAAAGTTAAGGCCGCAAACCGGCTGGCTGCCGCTGGCGTTCGCGCTGGACTGGAACCGCCCGCCGCGTCAGATGAACAGCACGTCGTTTTTCTACAATCACGCCAGCCAGTGGCGCTATGAAAAACTTACTGCCCGGGAGTTGCTGTCGCCGCTGGCGGACCCCACACACTTTACCGGCCACCTGATTGATTTCAACGTACGCGCCGAGCGCATGGGCTGGCTCCCTTCCGCGCCGCAGCTGAACGTGAACCCGCTGCATTTGGCCACGCAAGCGAAAGACGCCGGGATGTCGCCCGTCGACTATACGGTGCAGGCCCTAAAATCCGGGGACGTGCGCTTCGCCTGCGAACAGCCGGATAATGGGCGCAACCATCCACGCAATATGTTTATCTGGCGCTCTAACCTGCTGGGCTCCTCCGGCAAAGGCCATGAGTACATGCTGCGCTATCTGCTGGGCACGGAAAGCGGCATTCAGGGCGAGGATTTCGGCAGTACGGACGACGTGAAGCCGGAAGAGGTGGAATGGCAAGGCGGCGCGATTGAGGGCAAGCTCGATCTGCTGGTGACGCTCGATTTCCGCATGTCCAGCACCTGTCTTTTCTCCGATATTGTACTGCCCACCGCCACCTGGTATGAAAAGGACGACATGAATACCTCGGATATGCATCCGTTTATTCATCCCCTCTCCGCCGCCGTGGACCCGGCATGGGAATCGAAAAGCGACTGGGAGATCTACAAAGGGATCGCCAAAGCCTTTTCTTCCGTTTGTGTCGGGCACCTCGGTAAAGAAACCGACGTGGTGTTGCAGCCACTGCAACATGACTCCCCGGCGGAGCTGGCCCAGCCGTTTGATATTCTTGACTGGCGTAAAGGCGAATGCGATCTCATCCCCGGTAAAACTGCGCCGAATATGATGGTGGTGGAGCGCGATTATCCCGCCACCTGGGAGCGCTTTACCTCCCTCGGGCCGCTGATGGATAAACTGGGTAACGGCGGCAAAGGCATCACCTGGAATACCGAAAGCGAAGTCGAGCTGCTCGGCAAACTCAATTACCGCAAAGCCGACGGCCCCGCCGCCGGACGGCCCAGAATCGACAGCGCCATCGACGCCTCGGAGGTGATCCTGACGTTAGCGCCGGAAACTAACGGTCAGGTGGCGGTAAAAGCCTGGGAAGCGCTGAGCAAAATGACCGGGCGCGAGCATCAACATCTGGCGTTGCCGAAAGAAGACGAGAAGATCCGTTTTCGCGACATTGTGGCCCAGCCGCGGAAAATCATCTCCAGCCCCACCTGGTCCGGGCTGGAAGATGAGCACGTGTCCTATAACGCCGGTTATACCAACGTCCATGAACTGATCCCCTGGCGTACCCTGTCTGGCCGCCAGCAGCTTTATCAGGACCACCTCTGGATGCGCGCCTTCGGGGAAAGCCTGGTCACCTGGCGTCCGCCGATTGATACCCGCAGCGTATCGGCGCTTCGTGAGGTCCCGTCCAATGGCTTCCCGGAAAAAGCGCTGAACTTCCTGACGCCGCACCAGAAATGGGGCATTCACTCCACCTACAGCGAGAACCTGCTGATGCTGACTCTGTCGCGCGGCGGGCCGATTGTCTGGATCAGCGAAAGCGACGCCCGCGAGCTGGGTATCGCCGATAACGACTGGATCGAAGCCTTTAATGCCAACGGCGCGCTGACCGCCCGGGCGGTGGTCAGCCAGCGCGTGCCGCCTGGCATGACCATGATGTACCACGCGCAGGAGCGGTTGATGAACATCCCCGGCTCGGAGATCACCGGCATGCGCGGCGGCATTCATAACTCGGTCACCCGCATCTGTCCAAAACCCACCCATATGATTGGCGGCTACGCCCAGCTGGCATACGGCTTTAACTACTACGGCACCGTCGGTTCAAACCGCGATGAATTCATCCTGATCCGCAAGATGCGCAACATCGACTGGCTGGATGACGAAGACAACAATCAGGTACAGGAGGCCGTGAAATGAAGATCCGTTCACAAGTGGGTATGGTGATGAATCTGGATAAGTGTATCGGCTGCCACACCTGTTCAGTCACCTGCAAAAACGTCTGGACCGGGCGCGAAGGTATGGAGTACGCCTGGTTTAATAATGTCGAAACCAAGCCGGGTATCGGTTACCCGAAAAACTGGGAAGATCAGGAGAAATGGGAAGGCGGCTGGATCCGTAAAATCAGCGGTCAACTGGTGCCGCGTCTGGGCGGCAAGCTGGGGGTGATGTCGAAGATTTTCGCCAATCCGGTGCTGCCGGCCATTGATGATTATTACGAACCGTTCAGCTTTGATTACCAGCATCTGCATAACGCGCCGGAAGGCAAACATGTTCCTACCGCCCGCCCGCGCTCGCTGCTGACCGGTAAACGCATGGAAAAAGTCGTCTGGGGCCCGAACTGGGAAGAGTTGTTGGGTGGCGAATTCAGCAAGCGCCAGGCGGATAAAAACTTCGAGGCCATGCAAACCGAGATGTACGGCCAGTTCGAAAACACTTTTATGATGTATCTGCCGCGCCTGTGCGAGCACTGCCTGAACCCCAGCTGCGTGGCGACCTGCCCGAGCGGCGCGATCTATAAGCGTGAAGAAGACGGCATCGTGCTGATCGACCAGGACAAATGCCGCGGCTGGCGGTTGTGCATCAGCGGCTGCCCTTACAAAAAAATCTACTTTAACTGGAAGAGCGGGAAATCTGAGAAGTGCATTCTCTGCTATCCACGCATTGAGTCCGGCCAGCCGACGGTGTGCTCGGAAACGTGCGTCGGGCGGATCCGCTATCTTGGTGTGGTGCTGTATGACGCGGACCGCATTCTTGAGGCCGCCAGTACGGAACACACTACCGATCTGTATGAGCGCCAGTGCGACGTTTTCCTCAATCCTAACGATCCGCATGTCATTGAAGAGGCGTTAAAACAGGGTATTCCGGCCAACGTTATCGACGCGGCGCAAAAATCCCCGGTATACAAACTGGCGATGGACTGGAAGCTGGCGTTGCCGCTACATCCGGAGTACCGCACGCTGCCGATGGTCTGGTACGTTCCGCCCTTATCGCCGATCCAGTCGGTTGCCGATGCCGGTGGCCTGCCGCGTAACGACTCGGTGCTTCCGGCGGTGGAAAGCCTGCGCATTCCGGTGCAATACCTGGCGAATATGCTGAGCGCGGGCGATCCGGCCCCGGTATTGCGCGCCCTGAAGCGCATGATGGCGATGCGCCACTATATGCGCTCGCAAACGGTTGAAGGCGTAACCGATACCCGCGCCATTGAAGAAGTGGGACTCAGCGAAGCCCAGGTGCAGGAGATGTACCGCTATCTGGCCATCGCCAACTATGAAGACCGCTTCGTGATCCCCACCAGCCACCGGGAAATGGCCCGGGACGCGTTTCCCGAACGCAACGGCTGCGGCTTTACTTTTGGTGACGGCTGCCGTGGTTCGGACAGCAAATTTAACCTGTTCAACAGTAGCCGCATCGACGCCATTAACATCACCGAAGTGCGCGATAAAGCGGAGGGTGAATAATGCAAAGCCTGAAAATCATCGCCCTGTTAATGGAATACCCCAACGACGAGTTGTGGGAAGCGGCTGCGGAAATCCAGCAGGCCGTGGCACAGGAGGTGCCGCAGATTAACGCATTTGCAGACGCGTTTTTCGCCTCCACGCTCATCGACAGGCAGGCCGAATGGTGCGAGCTGTTTGATCGGGGCCGCGCCACCTCACTGCTGCTGTTCGAGCATGTCCACGCCGAATCGCGGGATCGCGGCCAGGCTATGGTGGATTTAATGGCGCAATATGAGAAAGCGGGCCTGCAACTGGACAGCCGCGAACTGCCGGACTGGCTGCCGCTGTATCTTGAATACCTGAGTATTCAGCCCGAGCCGGACGCGTTACAGGGACTGAACGATGTCGCGCCGATCCTGGCGCTGCTGGGCGGGCGGCTGAAACAGCGCCAGTCGCCCTACAGCCAGTTGTTTGACGCGCTACTGAGCATTGCAGGGAGCCAGTACCGAAGCGAAAGCGTTGCAAGTCAGGTGGTGAAAGAAGCCCGCGACGATACCCCTCAGGCGCTGGATGCTATCTGGGAAGAGGAACAGGTGAAGTTTATCGACGACCAGGGCTGTAGTGCAGACACCTCGCCGCAACAACAGCACCAGCGGCGATTCAGTGACAACGTCACGCCGCAATATCTGGATATCAGCGCCGGAGGTCAAAAATGATCAACTACCTCAACTTCTTCTTTTATGACATCTATCCCTACCTGTGCGGGACAGTGTTTATTATTGGTAGCTGGTTACGGTACGACTACGGACAGTACACCTGGCGCGCCGGTTCCAGCCAGATGCTGGATAAAAAAGGCATGACCCTGGCCTCTAACCTGTTTCATATCGGCATCATTGGGATTTTCTTCGGGCATTTTTTCGGCATGCTGACCCCGCACTGGGCCTATGCGTGGTTTTTACCGATGGCGACCAAGCAACTGATGGCGATGTGGCTGGGTGGTATTTGCGGCGTGCTGACGCTGGTGGGCGGGTTGATGCTGCTGTGGCGGCGATTGTTTAACCCTCGGGTGCGCGCCAGTTCCAGTACTGCGGATATTCTGATCCTTGCGCTGTTGATGATCCAGTGCGCACTGGGGCTGTTGACCATTCCGTTCTCGGCGCAGTTTATGGACGGCAGCGAAATGCTCAAGCTGGTGGACTGGGCGCAAGCGGTGGTGACTTTCCGGGGCGGCGCGGCAACGTATCTGGATGGCGTGGCGATTGTCTACCGGGTGCATCTGGTGCTGGGCATGACGCTGTTTCTGCTGTTCCCGTTTACCCGTCTGGTTCATATGTGGAGTGCGCCGGTGGAATACTTTACCCGGCGCTACCAGATAGTAAAACCTCGCCGCTAAAACAGGCTCAGCGGCTGCGTTTAGCGTGACGCTCCCAGTTTTCCAGCCGCTGGGCATCTGACTTTTTCAAAGCAACATAACAGGCGCCGCTGCCGCCATGATGGGGCAGCGCCACGCAAAAGGCCTGAACCTCTTGAAACTCGGCAAGCCAGCGCGCCAGATAGCTGCGCACGATATTGGCGTGAGATTTATCGTCGCGCCCTTTGCCATGAACGATCAGCAGATTACGAAGCCCCTGCTGTTTCGCTTCCTGCATAAATGCGAACAGCCGTTGCCGGCATTGTTCAACCGGCAATCGCAGCAAGTTGAGTGTTGCCTGCTGAGGGTATTTTCCCTGGCGTAATTTATCCAGCACTCCGGTCTGTACGCCTTCGCGTTTAAATTCCAGCGCGTCGGCAAGCGGAACGATATCCAGATAGCCCGTGGTCAAAAAATTGTCGAGTTGCAGCACGTCAACGGTGGCAGCGGCGCGTTGCGGTTTGCTTTTCTGCCAGGCAATGCAGGTGGCATTTTTGAGGGGTTTGACATCATCCATGGCCTCAAGAAAAAGTGATTTATCGTCAGGTTTCATCAGTCAGGCCTCCGGATGTCTTGCAGGCTAAACACTATAACTGCCCTCTCGACTTGCCTCAAGGCAGTACCACGCCATTTAGAAAATTTACAAATCAAGTTTATTCATTATTTTTAAGAAAACAGCCCGATATTGAACACAATATATCCAACAGTCTGGCGTATTAATTTTAAGCCAACGAAATCCTCCATTATTTTTTGCCATCGAATCGTTTCGCTGTTATTTATGTGAAACGAATCACTTTCTTTTTCCCCCATATTATTTGTCAGTTGCTATAAATTAAAGCACCTACAAACATGGAATAGCTGTAGGAAAATAAGCCCCGAAAGCACTGCTGTGTATTATGGAGCCTGTACGATGTCGACAGGCTCTTTTTTTTATCATTTTTCATTCTTCCATGAATATATTCTTCTATGCAACAATATGAATTTACTGAGTTTATTTTTAACATTTTTTAACGTGTTTTCCGCTTTGTTTGTCGCCTATTCCCCCCTGGAAAACCGCTTAATATTTGCGCACATTCCCGTTGCCATCAGCTTTTTGGGGTATACCGAATATATTTTTTCCATGATAATGTGGACAATAAATACACATGGTTGATAGTCGCAATCGGGAATATTTCATGTTGACAATTCTGGAAGATAAAATAGCCACGCCGCTTGGACCGTTATGGATATTATGCGATGAGCAATATCATTTACGCGCAGTGGAATGGGAAGAACATAGTAACCGCATGGAAGCCTTATTGAATATTCATTATCGTCCCGGCGGCTATCGACGCGTTGCCTGCGCCAATCCAGGCGGTCTTAGCGCCAAACTCCAGGATTATTTTGACGGCGATTTACAGGTTATCGAGACGCTGCCAACCGCCACGGCTGGCACCCCTTTCCAGCGTGAAGTGTGGAAAGCGCTGCGCGCCATTCCCTGCGGACAAATTCTCTCTTATGGCCAACTGGCGATTCAACTGGGACGCGCCGGTGCCGCGCGGGCGGTTGGTGCGGCGAACGGCTCTAACCCGGTGAGCATCGTCGTACCCTGCCATCGGGTGATTGGCAGCCGCGGCACGCTAACCGGTTATGCAGGCGGAGTAACCCGTAAAGAGTGGCTGTTACGCCATGAGGGGTATCTTTTACTCTAGCTTAAAGCACTTTTTGGAACTTTTTATATCCGTACTAATCAAGGGGATAGCAAGAAAGTGCTACTTTTTTCATGTGTTTGTGATCGGTTTGCTGTTCCGGTCGATTTACCTGCTCAGTAAAAAGATGTTAAAATTGACCAATATCAATTAAAGGCCTGAGCAAACCTATGATCCCGGAAAAGCGAATTATTCGACGCATACAGTCTGGCGGTTGTGCTATCCATTGTCAGGATTGCAGCATCAGCCAACTGTGCATCCCTTTTACCCTCAATGAACACGAGCTCGATCAGCTCGATAACATCATCGAGCGTAAGAAACCGATCCAAAAAGGGCAAACGCTCTTTAAGGCGGGTGATGAGTTGAAGTCGCTGTATGCCATCCGTTCCGGCACCATTAAAAGCTATACCATTACCGAGCAAGGCGACGAACAAATTACCGGCTTCCATCTGGCGGGCGATTTAGTCGGCTTTGATGCGATTGGTTCCGGCCATCACCCGAGCTTTGCACAGGCGCTGGAAACCTCCATGGTCTGTGAAATCCCGTTTGAAACGCTGGACGACCTGTCCGGTAAAATGCCGAATCTGCGCCAGCAGATGATGCGTTTGATGAGCGGTGAGATCAAAGGCGACCAGGATATGATCCTGCTACTCTCCAAGAAAAACGCGGAAGAGCGTCTGGCAGCATTTATTTATAATCTGTCGCGTCGTTTTGCCCAGCGCGGTTTCTCACCACGTGAGTTCCGTCTGACCATGACCCGCGGTGATATCGGCAACTACCTGGGCCTGACCGTTGAAACCATCAGCCGTCTGCTGGGTCGCTTCCAGAAAAGCGGTATGCTGGCGGTGAAAGGCAAATATATCACTATCGAAAACAGTGACATTCTGGCGCAACTCGCCGGTCATTCCCGCAACGTCGCCTGACGCTTCTTTTGCCCCGCCGGGTCAGTAAATTTTTTTAATTTATTGATCCGGCGTCTGCTTCTCCCCTGTTTCATTCATTCTCTATGGGTTAATCTTACTTTACAGACTGTGGTTTGCAGTTGTAAGGAGACCCTGTATGGCAAAATATCAAAACATGCTGGTGGTTATTGACCCAGGCCAGGACGATCAGCCCGCGTTGCGGCGTGCGGTGTATTTGCATCAGCGTATAGGCGGGAAAATTAAAGCTTTTCTGCCGATTTATGATTTCTCGTATGAGATGACTACCCTGCTCTCCCCGGATGAGCGCACCGCGATGCGTCAGGGCGTGATTAGCCAGCGCACGGCATGGATCCGCGAACAAGCCCAACATTACATCGAATCCGGCATCCCTGTTGAAATCAAAGTGGTCTGGCATAACCGCCCCTTTGAAGCCATCATTCAGGAAGTTCGCAGCGCCCACCACGATCTGGTGCTGAAAATGACCCACCAGCACGACAAACTCGAATCGGTGATTTTTACCCCGACTGACTGGCATCTGCTGCGTAAATGCCCGTGCCCGGTCTGGATGGTAAAAGACCAACCGTGGCCAGAGGGAGGTAAAGCGCTGGTGGCGGTTAACCTTGCCAGCGAAGAGATTTATCACAATGCGCTGAACGATAAACTGGTGCGTGAAACCCTGCAGCTTGCCGAACAGGTAAACCATACGGAAGTGCATCTGGTTGGCGCCTACCCTGCAACGCCCATCAATATTGCCATCGAACTGCCAGATTTTGATCCCAGCGTTTATAACGACGCCATCCGGGGTCAACACCTGATTGCCATGAAGGCACTGCGTCAGAAATATTCCATCGCCGAGAAAATGACTCATGTCGAGAAAGGCCTGCCGGAAGAAGTGATCCCCGATCTTGCCGAGCATCTTCAGGCCGGGATTGTGGTACTGGGCACCGTTGGCCGCACCGGTATTTCCGCCGCGTTCCTGGGCAATACCGCAGAACAGGTTATCGATCATCTCCGCTGCGACTTGCTGGCGATAAAACCGGACGATTTCCAGACGCCGGTAGAAATGGATGACGACGAAGACGATTAAGGTCTTCACTTGTTTAACAGCACGCCCGGGTGGCGTGCTTTTTTTTGCGCAGGATTACACGCGCAGGAAATAGACACATTCCCATGCCAGGAGTACCATCATGTTTTTTGTTATTCAATGGAGTTTGCCGACTGATGTCGACGACAATTTACGATATCGCACGGGTCGCGAAGGTTTCTAAATCTACCGTCTCACGTGTCCTGAATAAGCAAACCAATATTTCTGACGACGCCCGCGAACGGGTGTTAAAAGCCATTGAAGAATTAAATTATCAGCCAAATAAACTGGCTCGTGCACTTACAACGTCTGGTTTTGACGCCATCATGGTTATTTCGACGCGCTCGACAAAAACCACTACCGGGAATCCATTTTTTTCTGATGTGCTGCACGCCATCACCGCCAGGGCAGAAGATGAAGGATTTGACGTTATATTGCAAACATCGAAAAATAGCGAAGAAGATTTAGACAAATGCCTGTCAAAAATAAAACAGAAAATGATTAAAGGCATTATTATGCTCAGTTCCCCGGTGAATGAGCACTTCTTTAATGAGCTTGATAAATATAATATTCCCGTTGTGGTTATTGGTGGATTAAAAGGCCAGTACAAAAATATTCTCTCTGTGGATACTGATAATTTTCACGACTCAGTGTCACTCACTCAGACATTAATTGACCGTGGTTTTCAACGCATCGCATGTTTACACGCGCCGCTGGATTATCATGTTTCACGGGATCGTCTGGAAGGATTTAAAAGCGCTCTCGTCGATAACGGGCTGACCTCAGAACCGACGCTGATCGTGGACGGCGGTTATACCCAAAACAGCGCACTGCACGCCGCAGAAAAATTGTTAACCTGTTCACCGCTTCCCGAGGCTATTTTCGCCACCGACAGCCTTAAACTGATGAGCCTGTATCGTGTCGCGGCGCGTCTGAATATCGCCATTCCTCAGCAGATTGCCGTGATCGGCTATAGCGATGCTATTTTATCGTTTATGCTCACTCCGCCCCCAAGCGGTATCGAAGTGCCCATCCAGGCGCTCGGCGATACCAGCAGCGCGCTCCTTTTTGATCGTATCGCCAACAAGCAAACGCCGCAGATCGTGGTGTTACCCACTGAAAGCGTCATTACTGGTTCACTGTCCTGATGTTCAGGCGCAGGTGGGTTATCCTGCGCCCGGATACGTGATCATTACGTCAAAGCTGCTCAGAAAGCGTAGCTCACGCCAATGCCCGCATAGTGAAAGATATCATGGGTGTCGCCTTCACGATGCGTCTGCCATTCACAGGCATATTCCAGCGTCATAGCTAAGCCGTTATTGAAATCATGGGCGACCAGTAAACCCAGACGATTGTAATCGTGATCTTCGGAGTCTGCGCCATCCTCCTGCCAGTCCCAGTTGCTCCAGCGGTCGATAGTCAGGCGGGTGTAAGGCGTTAGGGTGGTACAGCCCAGTGAAACCGGCAAAAAGATCCTGGCTTCATTGGTGTTAAATTCCCCTTGCTTGTGGCTATCACTGGCGTTATAGCCACGCTCCAGATAGTAATGCACCTGCAAAGATACAGTATCGTTAAACTGATAAGTAAATCCCGTTTCGGTTTCGACGCGGCTGTCGGAGTAACCGGTCTGCTCTAAATCATTAATAAAACGATACCAGGCCAACCATCCTTCAAATGTCAGATTACCGTGTAATTTTGCTCTCCAGTCCGGCTGAATTTTATAACGCAGGGTGTTCGCGGTACCGGCGGGAGAACCATCGGCGTTTTTAAAATGATACCCGTAATTTCGAATGCCACCCGTGAATCCCAGCGTGTAATCCGGGTTGTCGATAAACTGATAACGCAAATTAAACTCGGGTCGGTTAAACCAGGTTCCCCGCGACATGGCACTGTAATTTACCGGGCCTTCCTGATACATCGCCAGGTTAATACTCCACGGCCCATACGCTGCGTTAAAATAAACGGAAGGTTCATACAGGCCGTCCATGTCTTCTGCCTGGCCTTCGACATTTTCCGTTTCATACATTGCGCCGAGCGTATATTCCCAGCGTGTTTCCGGTATATCCTGCGCCTGGGCATACTGAGAACAAACCACGGGCAAAAGCAATAGCGTCCGAATTATGGCATTCATATTTTCGTTCCTTCATATATTTGTCGTGCAGAGGTAATGCAAAGGCAGGTTAAATACCCGCCTTTGCGAATTCTTAATAAATAGCTTCTTCCGTTTCGCTATTAAAAAAATGGGATTTATTCATATCAAAATAGAGGGGGACATTCTGCCCGGCACGATAATGCCCGTCTGCGCTGGCGCGAACCACAAATTCATGGGCACCGACACTGGTATAAAGCATAAATTCTGCGCCAGTTAACTCCGCCACACTAATATGCGCATCGGCACAGTCGGCTCGCACCGTTTCCGTAGATATGTCTTCAGGACGAATCCCCAGGATAACCGGCTTGCGGTTATATCCCCCCTGATTAAGCGCCGCGCATTTTTTTGCCGGTAGCGTTAACTTAAGCGTTTCCGTCACAAAATGGCTGCCATCAAATGCGCCCCGCACAAAATTCATGGCGGGTGAACCAATAAAACCCGCAACAAACATATTGCCCGGATGGTTATACACGGTCTTGGGTGAACCCACCTGTTGGATAATGCCATCCTTGAGTATCACGATGCGCGTCGCCATGGTCATGGCTTCGGTCTGATCGTGAGTGACATAAATCATGGTGGTGTTCAGTTTTTGATGCAGTTTGCTTATCTCGGCGCGCATTTGCACCCGCAGCTTGGCATCAAGGTTAGACAGCGGCTCATCCATCAGGAAAACGCCAGCTTCACGGACAATCGCCCGCCCTAACGCTACCCGCTGGCGCTGTCCGCCGGATAATGCCCCCGGTTTGCGCTTAAGGTAATCCTTCAGGCCGAGAATTTGTGCAGCCCAGGTAACCCGTTCCGCAATCACGTCAGGCGCAATCTTCTGCATTTTCAAACCAAAGGCCATATTGTCGTACACGCTCATATGCGGATAGAGCGCATAATTTTGAAAAACCATGGCGATGTCGCGGGATTTGGCCGGGACATCGTTCATTCGCACCCCACCGATATATAGCTCGCCATGGGTTATCTCTTCCAGCCCGGCGATCATACGTAGCGTGGTGGATTTCCCGCAGCCGGAAGGCCCCACGAAAACAATAAATTCCTTATCAGCGATCTCAAGGTTGAAATCTTTAACCACGTGGACGTGGTTGTCATAAACTTTCTGGATATGTTGAAGTGAAAGGTTTGCCATAGTAATCCCTTAGCGATTTACAGCAGTCGCTTTGTCGGTGTAGTCCAGTAACCCGGCAATCCGCGCCCAGGTCAATTCTTCCGTGCTGCTGAGTAATAAACCCGCATTATTAAGAGACGCGCCAATACCAATCGACAACATGCCGCAGACGTTGATGGCATCAATGCCAGCCTGAGCATCCTCCACGCCAATACACTCTTCAGGCACAACGCCAAGCCCCGTACAGGCTGCCAGAAAGATCTCAGGATGGGGCTTGGGGTGCGTAATACGACTGGCATCAGCGCAAAAATCAAAGGCGTCCAGCAAATTCAGAGAGGCCAGAATGCGCGGCGCATTTAACGACGCAGACGCCAGACCTGCCTTGATGCCGCGTTTTTTAAGCTCAGCCAGTAAAGGCGCGATGCCGGGTAAAATCGCATCAGGTCCGAGCGAGCTGAGTAACGCCACATAGCGTTCATTTTTGCGCGTAGCGATAACGATTTTTTGCGTCTCACTGAACGTCGTTGCTTTGCCGCCGAACTGTAAAATTCGCTCCAGGGATGCCATGCGGCTAATCCCCTTGAGGGCGTGATTCATACGCTCGTCGATTGCAATCCCTAACTCCGCCGCCACCGATTTCCATGCTAAAAAATGAAGATGTGCTGTATCGGTAATGACACCGTCCAAATCAAATATGAGTGCTTTTAACATCATCCTTTCCCGGGAGCGCTCCCATTTATCCTTAAATATATGCCTGCAAGGCCCAGCTTCCCTGCCCATTAACTGAAAGAGATTTGTCATACAGCCTGAATGTCAACGGAGCTGAGGTCATCAGCGTGAGATGCGTCGCCGTGAGCGTTATCGTTAACTGGATGCCCTGATAGCACAGTGAAAAACGTAACGACCGCCATCCTTGTGGTAAACACGGCGCGAGACGTAAACCGTCATCGATACTCACGCCCGCAAACCCTTCAATGACACCCAACCAAATCGCACCCGTTGCGGCAGCATGTAATCCGTCATCGCAGCTATGAGGATCATCGCCGAGATCGATTTGCGTAGCTTCCCGCCAGAACCGATACGCAGTGGCCTGACTGCCGCAACGTGCGGCCACAATGCCGTGAATGGCTTTGCTCAGCGAGGAATCGTGAATGGTCCGCGGCAGATACCAGTCCAGGTTAACCTGCTGTATTTTCCGGGTGAATAACCAAGGCTGCATATAGCAGAGCATCACGACATCTGCCTGCTTCAGTATCTGCATCTCGTTAACTTCAGCGCGGGAATAATCGTGCAAAATAGTCTGTTTGCCTGCCTGGGCCTGATACCGGGTTAAATCAATCGACGGCTTAGTGAAAAAGCTGTCATCCTGCGGCAGCACGCCCTGTTTATCCGGTTTTGGTAGATATAACCGCCGCAGAAAATCCGCCGCCCTGGCTTTAAAATCATCATCCACCTGCTGCGCAGTACAGTGCTGGCGCGCGCTCGCTACGTTATAAAACGCCATGTAATTGGTGAACGCGTTATTGTTGATGTGCTCGGTATATTCATCCGGTCCGATCACATCATGAATTTCCAGATGACCCTCTCTCTCAACGGCCCTGCTTATCCAAAAACATGCGGTTTGATAAAGCAATTCACCTCCCTCCTGTTGCAGGAAGGCATTGTCACCGGAAATTTCGACGTAACGCATCACGGCCCAGGCGATGTCGGCCACCAGATGATGTTCCGCGAGCGCAGAAGCCACGCGCTGACGCTCACCCGTGCGGATATTGATCGCTGCAAATTCGGGCGTCTCCTCTTCGCCTGTACGCGCGCTTTCCCATGGAAATAACGCTCCCTGGTAGCCACAGCGCTGCGCTTTTTGCTGCGCGCCCGGCAAATTCAGCCAGCGATAGCGCAACAACTGCCGCGCCGCAGCAGGTTGGGTATAGAGATAAAAAGGCAGCAAAAATACTTCGGTATCCCAGAATATGTGCCCTTTGTACCCTTCTCCGGTCAGGCCTTTCGCCGCAATACTGGCACCTTCATCGTGAAACGGCATCATGGCGTGAAGTTGATAGACAGCGAAATCCAGCGCCTGTTGTTCCTGTGGACTATCGCTTTCAACCTCTACACGACAGCGATTCCACCAGGGCTCGAGGGCGTCCCGGGACTCAGTAAGTAATGCGGCGTACCCTGCGTTTACCGCAGCCTTCAAGGCGCGTAATCCGTTGGCGGCGAGCGCAGGGCTTGTGCGATCGGGATGACCGTCTATCCAGCAGATTTTTTCACAACTGGCCGTATCGCCTTGCGAAACAGCGATGGTTGAATGCCGTAACAGCTTACGATTGGTGGCGCTCACCCGCTGAAGTGCCCGCGAAACCTGGCAATGGCAGCTAATCGCGATATCGGTTTCGGTTCCCTGGGGTCGGTATATGCCCTGTAAAAAGTGCTCATCGTGAACACGCAGCGACATTTCATCGAGATGCTGGCGGCCGCTGTTGGTCTGCGTCGCATCAATGCCGGTCACGAAGGTAATATTCGCATCGCCATCCAACGGACGGATCGTGAGACGCAGCGCAAACAGCGGTTTGCGGGCGTTACTCAGAAAACGACGGCTGACAATGTGGTAACGTCGACCATCGGGCGCTTTCCAGAGCACATCGCGCACCAGTTCACCGCTGGAAAACGAGAGCACCCGCTGCCAGCTTAAAATTTCACCCGACAACAGACTAAAAATGGTGTTGTCGATTTCGATGTGTACCCCCACCACATCCGGCAAGTTAATTAGCTCCGTCACGTCCTGCGCGCCAGCCCGATGGTAGAAACCCGCCAGATACATCCCGCGAGTTTGCAGACTGTAGCTCTCCTCATGGGTCGCACGAATGCCGAGATACCCATTCCCGGCAGCCATCAGCGTGGCGTATTTATTCAGAAAGTGCGGATCAAAACGCGGTTCGTCGAGCGTCGTTAGTTTCATAACGCGATGGTAACTCCCTGCTCAGCCGCGGCATAAATAGCCTCCACCAGACGCTGGATTTCATAACCCTGCTGCGCTTCTGCAACGGCGACCGGACTGCCTTTTACCCGATCCACAAATGCCGACATCGAGCGAAAATGACGTTGGTCATCCGCGACCTCGCGTTGCATTAACGTGACGAGTTCACCGGCGTCGTCATGATAAATATGGGCCGGGAACAGTGTCGCTCCGGCTTTATCCCCGCAGAACTGGACGTTCATAACGCTTTGTTCAGGAATGTTGAGCGCAAAGGACGTCTCAAGACGCAATATGCCGCCGTTATTAAACTCCAGCGTGGCGAATAACGCGTCTTCAACCGTGAAACTGGCCGGGTCCCAGGTCCCGAATTGCCCCGTATTTTTGATGGTACCGAGCTTCCGGAAGCTGTGCGCCGTCACGGATTTCACTAACGGGAAACCGAGAACGAACATGGCGGCATCCAGCATATGGATGCCGATATCAATCAACGGCCCGCCTCCTTGCAACGATTTATTGGTGAATACCCCCCAACCGGGCACACCGCAGCGCCGCAGCGCTTTAACTGTGGTGACATAAACTTCCCCCAGCGTCCCGGCCGCTACCTGTTCACGCATAAGCTGAACATCCAGCGCGAAGCGATGGTGAAAATCGTAAGCCAACACCTTGCGGGCTTTGCGCGCGGCCAGCAGCATTTCATGTGCTTCTTCTGACGTCATGGCGGGGGGTTTCTCGCACATGACGTGGCAGCCAGCGGCCAGCGCCGCCAGGACATGCTGATGGTGAAACCGATTCGGCGAACATACGCTGACAACATCCGGGTGCAGCGTGGCAAGCAGGGTCTCCACATCATCGAAAGCGGCGCAGCCGTATTTGTTCGCGAACATCTGTGCCTGTTCCAGCCGGTTGTCACACACCCCAACCAGTTCGGTATCGACACAATCGTGATAAAACGAAGCATGAACCCGCTCGGCGACGTTGCCCGCGCCGATAATGGCGACGCGCAACTTCGTATCGCTTCCACTCATAATGCTTCGCCCCTCAACATTGACGTAAAAAAGCGAGGGACTGGCGATAGGCGGCGGCAGGATCGTCGGCGCGAACGCGACACTCGTAAACCACCCACCCGTCATAATTATTGGCGCGCAAGGTATCAAAATGCTTTTTGAAATCGATGCAGCCGCTACCGGGTTGATAGCGATGATTATCGGCAATATGTACGTGTCCAAGGAGATCGCGCTGCGTATTCAGCGCCCCGCTCAGATCGTCCTCTTCAATATTCATATGGTAGAAATCGCCGATAATGCGCACATTTTGATACCCGCCTTCGTCGATATAACGACGCGCATCGGCAAGGGTGTTGATCATGTGATCCTGATAGCGATTGAGCGGCTCAAGAAAAATAATGGTGCCTGTCCGGCGCGCCACTTCATCCAGGCGCGACAGGGAATCGCTCACCGCGATCCGGTCGCCCTGAACACTACGCGGTGAGGTCATCGGCGGCAGGCGGTAAGTAAACATCCCCCAGGCAGCGGGCACGATGATGCCTTTGCCACCCACTTCTGCCAGCGCCTCAAGGATCCGGGTGATTTGCGTAATACCATTGAGACGGCGCTCTTCGATAAAATCGCCGATCCAGCCGTCGTATCCTCCGCAGGCAGTAACGACGGGCAACCCGGTCTCCCTGATTGCCGCTTTCACTTCGGCCAGATTATCAACCAGTAATTTGCCGTCGATCTCAAACCCGTCAAACCCCATTTTCTTGATATAACTAAATTTTTCGAGAATACCCTGTGGAAAAAATGCCTGATTCTGCGTTGCGATTTTCATTGTCACGTCCTTGTTGTTAAAAAGTTACACCCATTTTGATGCTCAGTTCCGGCTGGCGATCGACATACTTCATATAGCTCTCCGGGCTGCTGGCGAACGTCACAACCGGATCGATAAGGTCTTCGCAATTGAGATAGCCGTTCATCAGTAATTCCCAACAGGTCTCTTCGATACGTTTACGACACCAGCGCGGGTAATCCGGATTGGGTTCGCTACAGGCGCGTGAAAAGACGATTTTGGCGTTATTAAAATGCGCCTCACGACCAAGATTGAATCCCGCCGGGAAAGGCTTTGCGAAAGCGATATAGGAAATCGTGCCGCCATAGGCCAGACCGCGCAGCGCGCTTTGCAATGCGTCAGCGTAACCGCTGGATTCGATAATACTGTCTGCACCCTGTTTGCCCGTCAGCCGCTTGATTTCAAGGCCGACATCACATTCCAACGGATTAAGACAGAAATCCGCACCGTGGCGGCGAGCGATGTCGCAACGATGCGCAATAGGATCGACGCCAATCACAATGGAGGCGCCGGCTTTTTTCGCCAGTTGGATTGCGATTTGACCGATGGCACCAAGCCCAACGACCACCACAAAATCCCCTACCCGGACATTGGCGTCACGCACCCCGCTCATGGCGAATTGCGCCGGGTCGTAGCACACAGCGTTTTTCCAACTGGCCCCTTCCGGCATTTTGCGCAGCTTATAGTTATTGACCGCATTGACGATGACGGTTTCCTGAAGCGGCCCGTAGCTGCACACACGATCGCCCGGTTTGAATCCACTTACCTCTGCGCCCACCTCAATGATGTCGCCGACTATCATGTTGCCTAGCTGGAAGTGACCGAACTCAATGCCACGCGGTGCATTTTCCGGGCGCGGCATAAACATCTGCCATTCAGCATTAAAATCTTCATCAATAAACGGGCTGGCGGCACGAAAATCCACCACCTCCGTGCCGTGCTTTGGCGCGCCGTAGCGCACGTTGATTTTCACTTCATTTGCGGCAACCTGCCGATCTTCATATTCCACTAACGCCGCTACGCGAGGCGCTGACGCGATCAACTTTTTCATAGCATATCCCTGTTCAGAATGCGGTTAGCCTTTTACGCCGCCCGCGGTTAAACCACTTTTGATAAATCGTTCAGATAGTGCGTACATCACCACCACCGGCAATGCGGTAACCAGTGACGCCGCCATCATGCGTCCCCATATATAGTCAGGCGTGCTGAACAATGCGTTGAGACCCACGGGTAACGTGAAGTTGCTGGAGCTGGAAAGGAAAATGGAGGCGAACAGATAATCGTTCCAGGCCACCATAAAGCAGTAAACGAACACCGAAATCAGCCCCGAAATTGCCAGCGGGACAGTGATGTAAAAGATGATTTGCAATCGATTCAGGCCGTCCATCATCGCCGCCTCTTCGATCTCGTCCGGCAGCGTATCAAAGTAGCTTTTGAGCATAAAAACGGCGGTCGGCAGCGTTTGCGTTACCATCGTGACAATGAGCGCCAGTTCGGTGTCGTAAATGCCCAACGCGGTGATGATTTTGAAGAGAGGCACCACCAGCAAAATCCCTGAAAACATATAAACGGTGTAGAAGCTGGCATTGATCGCCATACGTCCTTTAAAGCGTAATTTCGATAAGGCGTAGGCCCCGAGTATGCCAATAATGACTGCCACCCCGGATGACGCCAGCGAAACCACCATGCTGTTGCGAAAATAGGTCACAAACGGAAAGATCGTCGGGTTAAAGATGTCGAGGTAATGCTGCACCGTCCAGTGCTGCGGCAGCAGCGTCGGGTGAAGTGAAATCGCCTCTTTTGAGCTCTTGAACGAGGTCATCAACATCACGAAAAAGGGAAACAGTGTGATAAATAAAAACACGATTAGCCCACTGTAAAAAACGATGCGCGATGTAAAACGTTTATTTGTTGCCATGGAGATTCACCCGTTTTCTCGAAAGCAAAATCACCGCGAAAACTATCGCGAACAGTACGACGGAGATGGCGGCCGCCTTGCCTAAGTCATTAAATGCAAATGCGGTTTTGTAGAGGTAGACGCCCAGGATGTCGACCTTCGTGGTCAGCAGCCAGACATCGGCAAACATGTAAAACATCCAGATAGTGCGTAGCGTTACCACCGTTGCCAGCACCGGCATAATGGCGGGCAGCGTCACGATACGAAACCGCTGCCAGGTATTTGCGCCATCCATTTCTGCGGCTTCGTACAGGGATTTGTCGATAGTCTGCAAAATGGCCAGAAAGGAAATGAAGGCGTAAGGGAAGTAGCGCCAGATAGCAAACAGCACCACCAGTACAAAGCTGCTTCCCGGATTGTCGAACCACAACGGGGCCTTCTCATACAGATGGAGAACATCTACGCCGAGGTAATTCACCAACCCGTAGCCGTTGTTGAACATGTATTTCCACGCGAACACTAACGCGATTGATGGTGTCACATACGACAGGATCACCAGCGAGCGCGCAGTTTTACGAAAGCGAAACTCCCTGTTGAAAAACAGCGCCACCGCCAGCCCTAATCCTGAACTCCCCACCACCACCAATGCGGTGTACCAGAACGTTGTCCAAAGCGCATGCCAGAAGCTGGGGTCGCTAAGGATGCGGGTGAAATTATCCAACCCCACGAAACGCGCGCTAATGCGCGGGTTCAGAGGGAGACGAAGAAAACTGATTTCGACATTCGACAGCATCGGCCAGGCGACCAGTCCCCCCAGCAAGAGTAAGCTGGGGGCCAGCAGCATCAGGGCAAATGGCATATCCGAACGGCCAGAAAATACCTTCATGTGAACCCTTCCCTGCGTTGAATTAATGCGTTGCCAGTTCTTCAATGCGTTTCTGGCTCTGCTCGAGCGTGGCCTGCACATCCCGATTGCCCACGGTCACGCTATTCACCATCGCGTTAAGAGCGCCAGAGCCTGTGATATCGCCCATTCGGGTAAAGTTTTTATCGCCTACCGACCCGAAGGCCCGCATATTGGGGTACTGCGCGATAAGCTGGGCGGGAAGATCGCCAAAGGCTTTGATTACCGGATTGTCCTTGTATGAGGCAGTACCCGATACCGCACGAATAACCGGAAGCGCCGCACCGGGAGACATCAACACCCAATCTGCCGCGTTTTGCGCGTGTTCCATGAACACCACAAATTTTTTGGCCGCATCAGTTTCAACGTCTGTCTGCCCTGCCGTAAGGGTCAATGAGGTAATCATCCCGTAAACGGCAGGTGAAGTTTGATTAGGCACCACAAACCCCAGATCCTGCGGGTCACCTTCGCTGTAGACGGCAGGCAGGATATAGGTTGAATAAATGGCCATGGGTGCCGCGCCGTTCATAAACGCGTCTTTGATTTCCATGACGTTATTTGAGCCAGGCATGGTCTCTTTCGCCAGAGACTGATAAACCGTTAGCGCTTCAGCCATTTGCGGGGTGTTGAGGGTAATCGCCCCATTGCTATCAAAGACGTTGGCATTGTTAGAAAGGGCAAACTGCGAAAATGCCTGCTCGGTGATGACGCTTTCAGCGGTAGGTAAGGCAATGCCGTATTTTTTATGTTGCGGATCGTTAAGCTTGCTGGCGACGCTTAACAACGACTGCCAGTCATGAGGCGGTTGTAATCCGGCCTTTTCAAGCACCGATTTTTTGTACCACACTCCCTGAATCCAGGCACTGATCGGTACGCCGGTCCAGGCTTTGGCATCCTCGGTACGCACGATGCGCAAGATGCCGTCATAGAATGCGTTTTCACCCAAGGTGGTGATGACACTCTGCACCGCGTCGCGATCGAGCAACTGCTCTTTGTCCATTACTTTGGCGTAGTCATGACTGATTTCTATCACTTCCGGCAACGCCCCTGAGCGCGCCAGAGTGGTTATTTTAGTGTTATAGGCGTCCTCTTCTACGGGAACCTGCTTGACCGTAATACCCGGGTTTTCTTTTTCAAAGCGTTGGATAAGTTTGCCAATAATGGCC
>OKCK01000103.1_pt1 | contig 29142 bp, 25 predicted proteins | sample 1614961 | NCBI WGS metagenome assembly OKCK01 (sample SAMN04436984, study PRJEB24849) | human gut metagenome | biome: human gut; feature: NICU; material: stool | host: Homo sapiens | place: USA: Saint Louis, MO | collected 2010-07-31
GAGGTCGATTTTGGCGGCAAGGTTCGCACAATAGTTGGGCAGTCCAAAGTTGCTACGATTGCTTGTCAAAAACTCGGTGGCGATGTGAAGTTTCTTGCGTGTGTGGGAAATGATGTGGATGCTGATTTTATCTTCGAAAATATGAAGGAATATGGCGTGGATACAACTAACATTATAAAAAAAGATGTGGACACTGGAACTGCGCTAATAAATGTGGACAAAACTGGACAAAACGAAATAGTTTTAGATCATGGGGCAAATTATGCGATTACAATCCAAGATATCGACGATAACATCGAACTTTTGGATGAATGCGATATTTTGATTTTGCAAATGGAAATTCCGCAAAAAGTCAATGAATATGCTATTAAAAAAGCGAAAGAAAAAGGAGTTTTTGTAATATTAAACCCTGCCCCAAGTGAGTTTGAAGTGGAAGATATATTGGACAAGGTGGATTTGTTCGTACCTAATGAAAATGAAATTTTGAGATATTCAAGCAAGGACAACTTAAAAGAAGCAGCAGATGAATTGCTGGACAAAAATGTAGGTTCTGTAATAATAACCTTGGGAGAAAATGGTTCGGAATATTTTTCAAAAACAGAAAATGTAAAACAAGATGCAATCAAAGTGAATGTAGTGGACACTACATCTGCTGGAGACAGCTACATCGGAGCGATGGCAGTGATGTTGGATAAGAAAAAATCCATCAAAGAAGCGATGGAGTTTGCCACAAAAGCATCATCAAAGACTGTAACCAGAAAAGGGTCGGGAGAATCCATCCCAACAATAGATGAAATAATGTAGAGCTTTCAGGATTATGCCTGAAAGTTTTTGATGTAATAAAAATCAAACCGTTAGTAGATAAACCATCATACACGAATATCAGATATTAGTGCATGATGGTTTGCTTTTTTAGTATGATTGGTTTACTACTTAAATTATTTCATATTTCAGGAGTAATCTCCTGATTTTTTATTACAACACAAAACCATCCAGACAATTCTGGATGGTTTTTCAATAGCCTTCTAATCATTCAACGCCAAATCTTGTACGATTTCGTAGTTTTCTTTTAATAATTTGAAATCTGGAATGTAGGATGCGACGATGATTTCGTCTGGGTTGTATTTTTGTTTTATTTCCATAAATTGGTCTTTGACAGAATTCACATCTCCTTCGATTCGAAGTCCACGGGCAGTTCTTATCATGAATTTTTCGATTGATGTGAGTTCGGGGCTGTTGTTAGGGTCTGCTTTTAAGAATGCATCTCTGTTGTTTCTGTTTTGGATTTGCAAGAATATGGAGATGGCTTGTTGTTTGATGTGTTCTGCGGCGTCTTTCTCGTAAGCTGCGTTTGCAGATACTCCAAGCATTACGTATGGTTTGTCCAAATACTTCGATGGAGTGAATTCTTCGCGGTAGATTTTGAGTGCAACATCAACGGTGTTTGGCGAAAAATGTCCTGCAAATGAATAAGGTAGTCCCAATTGTGCTGCGATGTGCGCTGATGTCATGGAGCTTCCCAAAATATACACTGGAACGTGTGTGCCAACCCCGGGATATGGACGCACGGTGAAGTTTTCTGCCTCTTCTTCAAAATAGCTTAATAAAGTTCTGATGGCTTCTTTGAAGTTATCTTCTTTGTATGTGTCACGGTAGATTAATTTCGCTGTTTCGATGTCTGTTCCAGGAGCTCTTCCAATTCCCAAATCAATTCTTTCGGGATATAATGTTTCAAGTGTTCCGTATCTTTCTGCAACTTGAAATGGTGTGTGGTTAGGAAGCATTACGCCGCCTGCTCCGACTTTTATTCTATTTGTATTTTCCAAAATATATCCGATAATCAAATCTGTTGCTGAGCATGAGATTGATTTGGAATTGTGGTGTTCTGCGACCCAATATCTTTCGAATTTTTGTCCGTCTGCCCATTTTGCAAGTTCCAATCCACGTTCGATGGATTGTTTGGCAGTTTCATCTATAAATCTTGGTATTAAATTTAGTATTGATATTTTCATAATTGTTCCTCCTTTTGGTTAATATGAATTTATTATATAAAATGGCGATTGTCAAATAAATTTTACATAATACTAATGTGATAGTAAACTATTGAAGAAAACTTGAACAAATGATATAATTAATTCAATAAATGAAATTGTTTTATTTTTACCCAATTTGGATAAATATATAATAACGATATTAAAAGGAAGTATATTATGGATATTAAGAAATACAGGGTAAAACCTAACAAAAAAGTTGATTTGGAAAAATTTAGCACTAAAAAAGATGATTCATATTCAAAACAAGAAGTGAAGGAAGAAATTCTTCCACAAAATTTGGAAAAGATGTTTGAATTTCAGGAAAAATTATATGCTGAAAACAAGAGGGGAATTTTGGTTGTGCTTCAAGCGATGGATGCTGCGGGTAAGGACAGTTTGGTGAAAAAAGTGTTCACGGCGCTTAATCCTGCTGGCTGCAAGGTTACAAGCTTCAAGCAACCTTCCACAGAAGAATTGGATCACGATTATTTGTGGAGAATTACAAAGGCAACTCCTTCTTATGGAGAGGTTGGGATTTTCAACAGATCACACTATGAAGATGTTCTTGTAACCAGAGTTCACAATTTGGTTAACAAGAAAAACGACGATGATTTTTGGGAAAAAAGATTCGAAGATATCAATGCGTTCGAAAAATATTTGGACAATAATGGTATCAAGGTTGTGAAGTTTTTCTTGCATGTGTCCAAGGATGAACAAAAAGAAAGACTATTGGACAGGATTAACTTGGACGAAAAACATTGGAAGTTTGCAGCTAGTGACATTTTGGAAAGAGAAAACTGGGACGATTACCACAAGGCTTACGAAGATATGTTGGAGCACACTTCAACTGATTATGCACCTTGGTATGTAGTTCCTGCGGACAACAAATGGTTCACGAGGTTTGTTGTGAGTGAGGTTATGCTGGATTTGTTCGAGCAATTGGACCCACAAACACCAAAACTTTCCAAGGAAGAAGAATCACAACTAGACAAATGGAAGAAGGTTTTGTTGGAACAAGACGAGAAGGATAAAAAAGACGACTAATAAAAAGTAGGAGGAGAATATGTCAGACGATAGAGATTACAAAGGCTTTGAAAATGATGACAGTGAATACACTAAAGACGGCAACTATTTTAGTGAAAAAGAAGATGTAAGAGGCGGATTTAGCGAAGATAAGGACAGTTATTCTGACAGAAATAGCAATTATTTCGAAGCATCTAATGATGATAATTATTCTAATACGAAACAGGATCATTACGAAAAAACAGACGACAGTTTTTTCTTTGAAGGGCAAGATGATGAAGAAGAATACATTGAAGATTACACTCAACGTGAAAGCTCAGGTTATGCTGGTTTTTGTCAAAATATTTTCTCAATGTTACATGGACTTATTGAAAAATTCAATAAAAAGGGTGCATTTGTAATATTGTTCTTGTTGTACGGAGTGTTCACATATATTGCATCAATCGTACAATACAAGCTTCATCCAGAACAAGCACAACAATTGGAACAAGTAACAAAAACTGGATTGAGTTTTACAGCTTTCAGCATTATAACTGCTGTGGTGTCAATGTTTTTCTACTATGCAGTGAGTAGACTTATGTTCCATTTCACTAAAAAAGATATGTCACCAGTTCCAAATCCTGTAGAAAGAGACACGAGACTTGGAGTGTATGTAGCTTGTGAAGCGTTGATTAACATTTTGTTGATGGCACTTCCAACAACGTTCCTTCCATCGATCGTCGGAATGATAATTGGAGTTATCTTGTATTCAGCAGTTTTCTACGACAGAATTTCTGATGAAAGAATGCTTGCAGTAGGTGTGAAATCAGCGATAGTAAGTATTGTTGCAGGACTTGTGTTTGGACTTATCATTGGAATCGCAGCAATAGCAGTTGCAGTAGCTGTTATGAAATAAAAATTTGTAGACTGATCACTAGACTAGGTGGTCAGTTTTTTTGTTTTTTAATATGTAGCCCGATGTTATATAATAATATATAAATGAAAACCAAAGGGGAAAAATATGAACTTAACTGATATTATAGATAAAATTGATTATATAGATTATACAAAGAACAACGATGACGAGATTACAAATGTGACAAATGACTCCAGGAAAATCGAAAAAGGTGGAGTGTTTGTGGCGATTTCAGGGATGGAGTTTGATGGACATAAATTTATCGACAAGGCGATTGAAAATGGCGCAAACACGATTGTGGTTACACAAGATACACAAAAAATAGAAGGGATCAACTACATCAAAGTCGAAGATGCAAGGATAGTTCTTGCCCAAATCTCAAATGTAGTGTGTGATTTTCCATCAAAGAAGCTTCGCGTAATAGGAGTTACTGGAACAAATGGCAAGACTACAACAGCTTCTATGATTAGTCATATTTTGGAAAGCTTAAACTCACAATGCACAAATATCGGTACGAACGGAACTTTTATCGCGAAAGAAAAATACGAAACGCCAAACACGACTCCAGAAATTTGCGAAATTGACAAGATTTTGAAGCTTTCGGTGGACAAAAAAATCGACAACGCTGTTGTAGAATGTTCAAGTCATGGATTGTATTTGCATAGACTAGTCGGGATAGAGTTTGATGTAGCTGTGTTTAACAATTTATCGATAGAGCATATGGATTTTCACAAAAATATGGAGAATTATTTCGATGCGAAGATGATTTTGTTCGAAAATGCTAAGAAAAAAATCGTGAACGTAGATGATGAATACGGAAGAAAAGCAAAGGGAAGGTTTGAAGAAGCATATACATTCTCCCTTGAAAATGAATCCGATTTTAAGGCTGAAAATGTAGAATTGATTGATGGAAAGATGCATTTTGAACTCAAAAACGTGAAATTCGTACTCAACAGATTTGCTATGTTTGATGTGTACAATGCGGTGGCTGCGATTGCTGCGGTGAATTTATTGGGATACGAAATGGAAGATATTGCCAAAGCGTTGGAAAGTTTTACAGGCGTTGAAGCGAGGTTTGAATTTGTTAAAAACGACAGGGGAATAAATATTGTCATTGATTTTGCACACACTCCAAAAGCTTTTGAAAATATCTACAAATCTGTGCCAAACGACAAACGAAAAATCGCAGTTTATGGGATGAGTGGCGACAGAACTTGCGAAATCAGACACGAGGTCGGAAAGATTTCCGCTGAAAACAACGTGTTCTCGGTGGTGACAACTGACGATCCAAAATTCGACACATACGAAAACATTGCAGATGACATCGTCAGTGGAATTGAGGAAGAAAACGGTGAGTTTGTAAGAATCAAAGACAGAAAATCTGCCATTAAACATGCGATAGAAATGGCAAATGAGGGAGATTTTGTTCTACTTTTGGGAAAAGGACAAGAAAACTTCATCAAGCTCAAAGGAAATGAAAAGACACCTTATTCTGAAAAAGAAACAGTCAACGAAGTGTTGGATGAATTGAATAATAAATAAGCAGTAAAGATACGAACATATCTTCAATAAAAGCAAAAATAGACACCGATACGAACGAATATCTAGACTACAAAAATTGATAAATTCATCGCTTGTGAACCTAAAATTGTGAACTCGTGCTACGTACTCAAACAGCACAATTTTTTAACGATTCACTTCGCTTGAGTTTATGATTATTTTTTTCGTATGATATTCTAACCGTATCGGTTGTCTATTTTATTTTACTGAAATACAATAATTGTCGTAGGTAGATTCAAAAAAATACAAAGCAGATTACCAGTTTTGCTAAGAACTTTGTTTTGTAAAGCCAAAAACATCGTAAAAGAGCGAATCATTCGGAAAAAATTGTTTTAAATTCAATCGAAGAAATCCGTCTAAAATTTGACCGCGTAAGCGAAGCGTGCTTCAAATTTTAGGATTTCGAGATTAGAATTTTTCAATTTTTGTAGACAGATGAGCGATTTACGAGTTTTGTGTTTTCTGTACCGTAGTCTAGATATTCGTGCAAACTGGTTTTCTGCTTTGTGTATTCTGAAGCTATCTAAGACAATACCTTCTTTATTCCCAAAATCATCTATGGGAGAGGCGAGAGAGGTGATTTATAGAAAAAATCTATAAATAACGATTATCATTTTGATATATTATTGATTAAATGATATTATTTGTTACGAGGTGATTAAATGGTTGATTTAAAGAAGGAATTACCAGAAGTTTTTAACGATTTTGCAGAAAGTCGTCAAAATGCTTTTTTGAAGGTAAAAGAAATAAAGGATAAGGATATTCCTGTTATAGGAATTTTTTGTACGTTTTTTCCACAAGAGTTAGCTGTTGCAGCTGGTGCTACTTGTGTTAGTTTGTGTGCTACAAGTGACGAAACTATTCAAGATGCTGAGAGGGATTTGCCTAAAAACTTATGCCCACTTATCAAATCTTCTTATGGTTTTGCGTTGACTGATAAGTGTCCGTTCTTCTATTTCTCTGATTTGGTTGTTGGAGAAACTACTTGCGATGGCAAGAAGAAGATGTACGAATATTTGGGAGAATTCAAGCCAGTTCACGTTATGGAGCTTCCAAACAAGAACACTGAACAAGGTCTTATTTTATGGAAAGAAGAAATCAGAAAAATGATTAAGACTATCGAAGATTTATTCGGCGTTGAAATCACTGATGAAAAATTAAGACATGGTATTGAAGTGAAAAACGCTGAGAGATCTGCTATAAAGGACTTCTATTCTATAATGAAGGCTGATGATTTGCCAATCACAGGTGGAGAATTGTGGCATGTTTTAAATGGTGTGCAATTTGATTTCGATAAGGAACAAATTCCACAAATGCTTGAAGAATTAAAAACTAGGGTTATGTCTGAACACAAGCACATCACAGGCAAACCAAGAATTTTGATTACTGGTTGTCCTATCGGTGGTGCGACTGAAAAAGTTATCGAAGCAGTCGAAAACAACGGTGCAGTTGTGGTTAGCTACGAAAACTGTGGTGGCGCTAAGGCTATTGATGAAAATGTCGATGTAGACAATCCAGATATGATTGATGCGATTGCTAGAAAATACATGAACATCGGTTGCGCTTGTGTTAGTCCAAACGAAAACAGACTTAAATTATTAGATAAATTAATCGACGAATACAAGGTTGATGGTGTTATCGACATGCATTTACAAGCTTGTACTCCTTACCAAGTTGAAGGTTTGTCAATTAAGAGATTCTGCAACGATAAGAAGAATGTTCCGTACATCGCTGTGGAAACTGATTATTCAAAATCAGATATTGGACAATTAAATACAAGAATTGGTGCTTTTATTGAAATGTTATAACAATTTTTAAAAAATTGTGGTATAATAGATTCAGCAAAGTCCATACAGGTTTTACCTGGAAAATAATCGCCATTATTCAGAACTGGCGGTTATTTTTTTGTTGGAAATTTTGAAATGTTGTAATAATCTACCTAGCTAGGTGTGATACAATATAGTAAGTATAAATTTTGCACATAGGAGAGGAAAAACTTGGCAAAGCAAAAATCACTTAAATTAAACGCCATGCTTAATTTAATCAAAGTTGGGCTTAGCGTTGTGTACCCATTGATAACTTTTCCTTACGCCACGAGAATTTTGCAAGTAGCAAACATGGGAAAAGTAAGTTACGGAGAATCAATTATTAAAATATTTATGCTGATTGCATCGCTTGGAATTACCAATTACGCAGTCAGAGAAGGTTCCAAATACAGAGAAAATAGAACAAAACTCAATCAATTTTCGAGGGAAGTTTTCTCCATCAACTTGTTATCAACGTTGATTTCTTATATTTGTTTATTGATATTCTGTGTAGTTTCTGTGAAAATGCACGATTATGCAACGCTTGTTTTCATTCAAAGTTTGAGTATAATCTTCGCGACGCTTGGAGTTGAATGGGTCAATGCAATCCACGAGGATTATTTGTACATTACAATTAGAAGTATCATAATTCAAACTATTGGTGTAATTTTACTATTTTTCGTAGTAAAAACTCAATCAGATTACTTAAAATACGCAGGCCTTACGGTTTTCGTAAATGGTTTGGTGTGCGTTTCGAATATGTTACATGTGAGAAGATACGTAAGTTTGAAACCAACACTTAAACTAAATTTGAAAAGACACTTTAAACCCATCATGCTATTCTTTTCAAATAGCATCGCAGTTTTGGTTTATGTTAGTGCAGACATGACAATGTTAGGATGGATTTCGGGAGATTTTTACACAGGACTGTATGCAGTAAGTGTGAAGGTATACTCTGTTGTAAAGCAAATGCTTGGTGCAATTTACATGGTTACAATTCCTAGACTATCCAAGGCTGCTACATTAGATGATAAAACAGAATTCAGACATTTGTTGACAGAAATTTCAAGTTTCTTGCTATTATTAATGATACCAATGTGCACAGGACTTGGAGTTTTATCCAAAAACATCGTATACATTCTCTCAGGAGAAAAATTCATTGCGGCGACACTTTCGTTGCAAATTCTAGCAGTGTCAGTATTTTTCGCAATAACAGGTGGTGTAATCACAACTTGTATGAATGTTCCATTGGGAAAAGAAGCATTGAACTTAAAAGCTACGACGATATCGGCGTTTGTAAATGTAGGGTTAAATCTAGTTTTCATACCACTTTGGCAACAAAACGGTGCAGCAGTAACTACGGCGATCTCCGAATTGGTAGTAGTTCTTGTGTGTCTATTTGAATTCAAAGAAGCAAGAGTTTACTTTGAAATGGACAAATTATTCTATACAATGAAATACGCAGTAGCAGGAGCGTTGTGGATACTTTTGACAAAGTTTGTAGTCACAAAATTTATCACACATTACACACTTAACTTGTTGGCAGTATTCTTCATCAGCGTCATCGGATACACATTGATATTGTTCTTCGGTAAAAATGAAGTATTTATAGAAACATTGAAGAAAACACCACTTAAAAAATTAGTAAAATAGATAATGAGAGCATCATGTGATGCTCTTTTTTATTGTGTGGTGAGCGGAAAAAGGTAGTTTTAGAATTTTTTAAATTTGTAGATAAATAAGCGAATATCGTGATGTAGTGAAATAAAAGCAGATTACCAGTTTTGCTAAGAATATCATACGGAGAAAATAATCATAAAATCAAGCGAGGTGAACCGCTAAAAAATTGTGCTGTCTGAGCGTCAGCGAGTTCACAATTTTAGGTTCACAAGTGATGATTTTATTTATTTTCGTAGTCTAGATATTCGTGCAAACTGGTTTTATGCTTTCTTTTTTATGAAACTACCTTCCACAATCAATCACCCATTTTCACATCGACAACCTAAAATACTACTAGAAAAATTTCACAATGATGGTATAATTAAATAATTGGGTATAAGGAGTGGATTTTTATTTTTTTAGTTACGTTGCAGCAGATTTTGATTATGTTTGTATTCATGGCGATGGGCTACATTTTTGCAAGAACTGGGTTTTTCAGCAGAGAAACCATTCGTGAAATGACTGGTTTTGTAATGTATGTGGTGGGTTCAAGTGTTATTATCAACGCGTTTAATAGACCCGTTACGCCAGTGCTATTGAACAATTTTGGTATGACTGCCTTTGCTGCGGTGGTTTTGATGGGTTCATCTATTTTGATTTCTCATTTTTTGTTCAAATTCGATAGATTTTCTAAGAACGAAAACATAAGTACATACAAATTCGCATCTGTTTACAGCAATTGTGGTTTCATGGGAATTCCTTTGATTGAAGCATTGCTTGGTGCGGATGGAACTTTTTTCGCTATTCCTTATTTGGCAGTGTTCAATATTTTGTTGTGGAGTCATGGAATTGGTTTGTACGAGATGACTGGAAATGGCAAGATTCAATGGAACAAAGTTGTGAAAAATCCTTGTATTATTTCGTCTGTTTTGGGATTTATTTTGTTTTTCTTCGGGGTTATTTATAAAATGCCGAATGTTGTGACAAAACCTGTTTTTTATTTGGCTAGTATGAATACTCCTCTTAGTATGATAATTATCGGTGCAAATTTCGTGAGTATTACAGAGCCTTTTCACAAAGACAAAATGGCGTGGGAAGTTTCTTTTATCAGAAATATTTTGTTTCCTTTGATTTATATTGCAATTTTGTTCATTATTCCGATGAATTCAGATGCAAAGATTGCAACATTGGCGATGGCATCAGCTCCGATTGCAGGTGTGAGCGTGCTTTTCTGTTTAATGTTTAATAAATCTACGGATTTTCCATCAAGGGCTTTGTGTTTATCGACGATATTTTCAGTGGTGACTTTGCCGGTGATAATTACGATTGGCAGTTTAATCCTTTAAATTGGCAAATTTTTTTGAAACGCATATATAATCTAATGTGAATATATGGTAAAATAAGGTTAACAATACTTTTGTTAACCAATATTTTTTTTGTAAAGAGGTGATAGTTTGAGCGATTTAATAAAAAAAGAATTGATACGAATTGAAGATCGTGCAAATGATTGGAAGGATGCAATCAGAATTGCAGCAAAAAGTTTGTTGGACAATGGTTACATTAACGAACAATATGTAGAAGACATGATAAAAAGCGTTGAGGATGCTGGCCCTTACATTGTGCTTGCTCCGAACATTGCGGTTCCTCACGCACGACCAAACGGCAATGTAGCCCAAATGGCTATTAGTTTGACAAAATTAAATGAGCCTGTGAATTTTAGAAATGAAGAAGAGGATGAGGACAACTGGGTAAGAATTTTGTTCTGTTTGGCAGCTGTGGATTCTTCATCACACATTGTCGCACTTCAACAATTGGCAGTGCTTTTGGATTCGGACGAAATTACAGATGAGCTTATTGGTGCAAAAACTGAGGACGAAATGTTGGATATTATTAACAAAAAATTAGAGGAGGGAAATGATGATTAATATTGTTACTGTATGTGGTAATGGAATTGGAAGTAGTCTTCTTTTGAAAATGAAGGTGGAAGCTATTTGCAAGGAAATGGGAATTGAAGCGAACGTTGAATCTTGTGATTCTAACGCAGCTGTAGGAAAATGCGCTGACCTTTTCGTAACTGTTAAGGAATTCAAATCAATTTTTTCAGATGATCAAAAAGTAGCCATTGTAAAAAGCTACACTAACAGAAAGAAAATCGAAGAAGATTTGGTTCCTGTATTAGAAGAATTCAAATAAAAATTTAGGAGGAATTTATGGGATTTTTAAACGTAATAAAGGATATTTTATCTGAACCTGCGTTTTTGATGGGTCTTATCGCGATGGTAGGTCTTATCGCACTTAAAAAACCAGCTCACAAGGTTATGACTGGCACATTAGGTCCAATCTTAGGATATTTAATGTTGGCTGCAGGTGCAAATGTCATCACGACTAACTTGGATCCATTGAGTCAAATGATTCAACACGGATTCAACATCACAGGTGTTGTTCCTAATAACGAAGCCATCACATCTGTTGCACAAAAAGTTTTGGGCGTAGAAACAATGTCAATTTTGTTAGTAGGACTTATTTTTAACTTATTAATAGCAAGATTTACAAGATACAAATATATTTTCTTAACTGGTCACCACAGCTTCTTCATGGCTTGTCTATTATCAGCAACTTTAGGTGCAATCGGATTTAAGGGTGTTGCTTTGGTATTGGCTGGTGGATTTATATTGGGAGCTTGGAGTTCAATCTCTCCAGCAATCGGACAAAAATACACTTTGAAAGCTACTGACGGAGACGAAATAGCTCTTGGTCACTTTGGCTCATTGGGATATTATTTGTCGGCGTTTATCGGTTCATTAGTTGGAAAAGATTCCAAATCAACTGAAGATATCGAAATTCCTGAAAAATGGGGCTTCTTGAGAAATACTACAATTTCAACAGCGTTAACAATGATTGTGTTCTATCTAATCGCAAGCATCAAAGCTGGTCCAGATTTCGTTGGCAAAATGTCTAACGGACAAAACCCATATTTGTTTGCAATCATCTCTGCATTAAACTTCGCAGTTGGTGTAGCAATCGTATATGCAGGTGTTAGAATGATTTTGGCAGATTTGATTCCTGCATTCGAAGGTATTGCTACAAAATTAATTCCAAACTCTGTTCCTGCAGTTGACTGTGCAGTATTCTTCCCATACGCACCAACAGCAGTTATTTTGGGATTTGCTTGTAGTTTCGTAGGTGGATTGATCGGTATGTTTATTTTGGGAGCTATCGGTGGAGTATTAATTATTCCAGGACTTGTTCCTCACTTCTTCTGTGGTGCAACTGCTGGTATTTACGGTAATGCAACTGGAGGTAGAAGAGGAGCTATGATAGGTTCATTCATCAACGGATTATTCTTGGCATTCCTTCCAGCATTCTTACTTCCAGTTTTAGGACAATTAGGATTCAATAATACAACATTCGGAGATTTTGACTTCGGAGTTTTGGGAATTTTATTAGGAAAAATCGGTAACGCTATGGGTAATGTCGGAGTTTACATTATTATCGCTGTTTTGGCAGTAGTTTTAATAGCTCCTTCAATTATCACTAAGAAAGATACGGCAATTAACAACGAACAATAATTTGAACTACACAAGAAAGAGGTTGAAATGGATAAAATTAACACAAAAATTTACTCAGACGGTGCAGTATTAGAAGACATGTTAGAATCATTGGCATCAAAAAAAGTAACGGGATTCACAACTAACCCATCATTGATGAAGAAAGCTGGAATCACTGATTACGTTGAATTTGCTAAGAAAGTTCTAAAAGAAATTACAGAATATCCAGTATCATTTGAAGTATTTGCAGATGATTTGGAAACTATGGAAAAAGAAGCAGACAAAATCTCTTCATTGGGAGATAATGTTTACGTCAAAATTCCAGTAACTACAAGCAATGGAACATCAACTGCTCCATTATTGAAAAAACTTAGTTCAAAAGGAATCAAACTTAACGTGACAGCAATCTTTACAGTGGATCAAGTAAGAGAAGTTGTAGACAACTTGACTGAAAATGTTCCAAGCATTGTTTCAGTATTTGCTGGAAGAATTGCAGACACAGGGGTTGATCCAATGCCAATCATGAAAGAAGCCTTGGAAATTTGCAAAACTAAAAAAGGTTGCGAATTGTTGTGGGCATCTCCAAGAGAAGTGTTCAACATTTACCAAGCAAATGAATTGGGAGTAGACATCATCACATGTACTCCTGCAATCATCAAGAAACTTTCATTGATGGGAAAAGATTTGAACGAATACTCACTAGATACAGTGAAAACATTCTGCAAAGACTCAAAAGAATTAGGATTTTCAATACTTTAATAAATACAAGAGCTCATAAAAGTGGGCTCTTTTTTCGTGAAATAATTGAAAAACCATGATGCAAAGGATAAAGAGAAAAACCATCATGCACGAATATCTAGACTACGCGCAACAATCGCGCACGAATATCTTGGTGAAAATTTAATAATCTTATTCGCTCAGCCTCACTGCGAAAATCTTCTATGTAGGCAAATGAAATGAAGATTTTCTTGTTCGAAGCGTCGCTCATAAGAAACATTAAATTTTCTATGATGATATTCAGATCGATTGCTTTCTTGAACGGACACAATGATGATTGCGGAGTGCACGACTTTACACAGGGAGAGTGGAACAAATATCCTGTGTGAAAATTTTCTCCGTATGATATTCTTAGCAAAAAGGCTTGACTGTTTACATAAATTGAGGATATTCAACTCAATTGCTTGAAGGTTTTCGAAGAATTACAGAGTGTAATTTAACTTAAACGAGGAGAGAGGAATGAATTTCACCTAAAATTATATGCTCTGTAATTTATTGGAAAATTTTATAAGTGATTTCCTTTAAATGTTGATGTTTTTGTTGTAAATGATGTGTTTACATGTTAAAATAAAAGGTAGTATTTATAGATATTAAAGTAAGGAGATTTATATGGGAGTATTTGAATCTATTTTTGGCTCAGCTAATAAAAAAGAGCTAAAGAAAATAGAACCAATTATTAAAAAAATTGAATCATATGATAAGTCTATGCAACAATTATCAGATGATGAATTAAAGCATAAAACTGTTGAATTCAAGGAAAGATTAAAGAACGGAGAAACTTTGGACGATATTTTGCCAGAAGCGTTTGCTGTAGTTAGAGAAGCCAGCTACAGAGTTTTGGGTATGAAACAATATCGTGTGCAATTAATCGGTGGTGTTGTATTGCACCAAGGTAGAATTGCAGAAATGAAAACTGGTGAAGGTAAGACTTTGGTTGCAACTTTACCTGCATATTTGAATGCGCTTAGTGGTAAGGGCGTTCACGTGGTTACTGTCAATGATTATCTTGCAAAGAGAGATAAGGAATGGATGGGAAAGGTTCACGAATTTTTGGGATTAACTGTAGGCGTTATCGTTTATGGTTTGGACAATGATGAAAGACGTGAAAACTACGCTTGTGATATTACTTACGGTACTAATAACCAATACGGTTTCGATTATTTGCGTGACAACATGGTTATTTACAAAAAAGACAAGGTTCAAAGAGGTCTTAACTTTGCAATCGTGGACGAAGTTGACTCTATCTTAATAGATGAAGCTAGAACTCCACTTATTATTTCTGGTCAAGGCGACGAATCTACAGATATGTACATGAGAGCAAATATGTTTGCTAATGGTTTGACTGGACGTATTATGGATCCAGAAGAAGACAAGCCAGATATTTTCGATCGTGAATTCAAGGATGAAACTGTTGATTTCTTAGTTGACGAAAAGAGAAAAACTGCCAGTCTTACAGAAATTGGTACTAAAAAAGCCGAAGAATATTTCGGCGTGGAAAACTTGTCTGACCCTAATAACATGGAATTAGCTCACCACATCAACCAAGCTTTGAAGGCTAACAATACAATGAAACGTGATATTGATTACGTAGTAAAAGATGACGAAATCCTTATCGTTGATGAATTTACTGGTCGTATCATGGAAGGTAGAAGATATTCTGATGGTCTTCACCAAGCTATAGAAGCAAAAGAAGGTGTTGAAGTTAAGAGCGAATCTAAAACTTTGGCAACAGTTACATTCCAAAACTACTTCAGAATGTACAACAAATTAAGTGGTATGACTGGTACTGCCAAGACTGAAGAAGCAGAATTCAATGAAATTTACAAGATGGACGTTGTTGAAATCCCTACTAACAAACCAGTAGCCAGAGTTGACGAACAAGACAGAGTTTACATCAACGAAAACGCTAAGTTCAACGCAATCGTTGAAGAAATAAAAGAAATTCACAAGACTGGACAACCAATTCTAGTTGGTACAATTTCAATTGAAGTTTCAGAAAAGTTGTCCAAATTATTGAAGAAAAATGGAATCAAACACGACGTATTGAACGCTAAGCAACACGAACGTGAAGCAGAAATCGTAGCACAAGCAGGTATGTTTGACAAAGTTACTATCGCAACAAACATGGCAGGTCGTGGTACCGATATTCTTTTAGGTGGTAACCCAGATTTCTTAGCAAAACACGATATGAAAAAACAAGGTTACGGCGAATACGTAATCGAAAGTTTGGATTCATTCTTGCCAAGTACAGACGAAGAATTAGTTGCAGCAAGAAATGTATACAATGAATTATACAAAAAATACAAGAAAATGACTGACGAAGATAAGAAGAAAGTTCTTGAAGTTGGTGGATTATACATCATCGGTACTGAACGTCATGAATCACGTCGTATCGACAACCAATTGCGTGGTCGTTCTGGCCGTCAAGGAGACCCTGGTAAATCAAGATTCTTCGTATCATTGGGAGACAACTTAATGAGATTGTTCGGTGGCGAAACTATCCAAAAATACGCTGAATCTGGCAAATTCCCAGAAGACGAACCAATGGAATTCAGAACAATCACTAAAGCAATCGAAAGAGCGCAAACAAAAGTTGAATCTAATAACTTTGGTATCAGAAAGAACGTATTGAAATACGACGACGTTATGAATGCACAACGTAAAGTAATTTATACTGAAAGGGATAAAGTACTTGACGGAGAAGACATGCACGAATCTATCGTTGCTATGATTAAGGACATCATTGCTAATGCAATTGACACATATTGCCAAGATCCAAAATCAGAAAATTGGGAAATGGAAGCGTTGATGACATATCTTAACACATTCATTCCAGAAGGAACATTGGATCTTACAAGACTTAACAGTTACAACAAGAAAACTTTCACAGATTATGTAACACAAAAAGCATTGGAAGTTTATGGAGAAAAAGAAGAAGCCATCGGCAAAGAAAAATTCAGAGAAATCGAACGTGTAATTCTTCTTATGGTTGTAGATAGAAAATGGATGGATCACATTGATGCGATGGATCAATTGCGTCAAGGTATCGGACTAAGAGCTTTCGGTCAACAAGACCCAGTAAGAGCTTACAACAATGAAGGTTTCGAAATGTTTGAAGATATGAACCACTCTATAAAAGAAGACACAGTTAGAGGAATGTTCAACGTTCAGCCAGTTGAAGAAATCGAAAGAAAACAAGTAGCTCACGAAACTTCTGCAACAGGTGGAGAAGAAGAAATTAACAAACCAGTAGTTAAAGGTAAGAAAATCGGTAGAAACGATCCATGTCCATGCGGAAGTGGTAAGAAATACAAAAACTGCTGTGGTAAAAATAGATAATAAATAGTGGATAAGGGCAAAGGTGAAATGTTTGGTTGTGAATATTGAACATCAAACATTTATAGCTAAGGAGAGGCGAAGTAAATTATCCTTATGCACAAGGATAACTACTTCACATCACAAGCCACTCACTATTACAAAAACAAATACAAATTATCAAGGAGGAGAAATCCTCCTTTTTTGTTCAAAAAATATATGCAATTGGAGGATAAAAATGGACGTATTTTTAATTAACGAAAAAATAGAAAATTTATCTCAAAATCTAAAAGAAATAAAGGAGTCTCTTTGACTTAGACAATTTAAGAAAAAAATTAGATGAATTGCAACAAGAAACATTGAAACAGGGCTTTTGGGATGACAGCGACAAAGCACAAGCAATCTTCGACGAATTGAATTCCATAAAAGCTGATGTCGAAAAATACGATGAAATCGAAGAAAAAATCGAAGAAGTCAAGATGATGCTCGAAATCAGCAAGGAAGACAACACAGAAGAATACGAAAAAGAAATCTCCAAGACACTCAAAAGTTTGGAAGAAAAAGTCGACGAATTCAAAATCAAAACGCTCTTGGTGGGAGAATACGACAAAAATAATGCGATTATGTCCATTCACGCAGGTGCAGGTGGGACTGAAGCACAAGATTGGGCGGAAATGTTACTGAGAATGTACACGAGGTGGATTGCGGACAAGAAATATTCCTATAAAATCACCGACTACAACCAAGATACAGAAGGTGGCATCAAATCCGTATCGTTAATCGTACAAGGAATTAACGCTTATGGATTTTTGAAAAGCGAAAAAGGAGTCCACAGACTTGTCAGGATTTCTCCGTTTGACCAACAAAAACGTCGCCACACATCATTCGCATCAGTGGACGTCTTCCCAGAAATCAAAGACAGTCACAACATCCAAATAGACGACAAAGATTTGAAAGTGGACACTTACAGAGCATCAGGTGCCGGTGGACAACACGTCAACATGACAGACTCTGCAGTTAGAATCACACACATTCCAACAGGAGTCACAGTCCAATGTCAAACAGAAAGATCGCAAATCGCCAACAGAAAATACGCCATGGATATGCTTATCGCCAAGCTTATAATGATAAAAGAAGAAGAAAAGCGTGAAAAAATCGAAGACATCCAAGGCAAATACAACCAAATCGCGTGGGGATCCCAAATCAGATCCTACGTATTCCAACCATACACATTGGTAAAAGATCACAGAACAAACTTTGAAAGTTCACAAGTACAAGATGTGTTGGATGGTGATTTGGATAAATTCATAAATGCGTATCTGAGCCACAATTAAATTTACAATAAAATAACACAAATATAGTACAATATAGAAAAGGAGGGGATAGAATGGAATATGTAATCTACAATAAAAACACGCCGGTGTTTTCGTTTGAAATGATTCACAACAAAATCATAAAAATCATAGAAATATACAATCCAAAATACAGACCGGTGCAAGTTAAATACAACAACAAGAAAAATATAATCGAAAAAAGTAGCTTCGAGCATTTTCTAAAAGGTAGAAGAATTCCAGATACCAGACAGGACAAGGACATTATTTTGAAAAACATTCAAGGCAAATCGCTTTACGAACTTAGCTTGGCGTATTACGGACTATCTCTTTCCGATCAATATTGGATAAAAGAAAAAAACGACAGCGTAGAATGGAAAGACATCAACTTTTTCCAAAATGATTTCTCACAAGATATGGGGCTTTTTATGTTTGGCAAATCCGACAGTTCTTTTTCATTAAAAACTCCGAACAACACATCAGATGGTTGGCTTAAAAAAGCATGGATGCTAAATGAAGGTAAGAGAATTCTCGTTAAAGGCTCATCAAAACCATTTTATCAAGAAGCTTTCAACGAAAAAATAGCGTATGAAATCTCAAAAATTCTTGGAATTAATCATATAAAATACGAGATTAAAAAAATCGGAGATAAATATTGTTCTGTTTGTGAGAATTTCATCGATGAAAACACTGAACTCATTCCAGTTAATGCGATCGTCCAAAATGTTCAAAAACCTAATCATATTTCAATGTATGATTTCGTGGTAGAAGAATTACAAAAACTTGGGATATCTGATGCAAAAGCCAAAATCGATGACATGCTATTTCTTGATTATATAATTTTCAACGAAGACAGACATTTTAATAATTTTGGATTCATAAGAGATGTTGAAACGCTTGAAGTTAGAGCAATGGCTCCGATTTATGATTCGGGAACAAGCTTATTCTACAACACACTTGATACTGCGATAAATTCTTACAATCCTGATGTGAAGCCGTTTTACACTGACAGAAAAAAACAGTTTGAGCTAATCAAAGAAAAAATCGACAAAAAAATTGATGCGAATAAAATTTACGAAATAATCGTAGACGTACTTTCAGAAAGTGATTATCTCGAAGAATTTGCACCTGATAGGAAAAAAATCATCGCAGACAGAGTAGCAAAATCTATATAATTAATGCATAAAATTTGTGGTTTTTGATTTCATATTGGGTATATAAGTCTTGAGGTGTAATTAAATGAAAAATATAGTATTAGAAAATTTTAGAGAATTGTCGAATGTTCCTCGTTGTTCATTTGACCAAAAAAGAATTAACGAATACTTAGTAAATAAAGCAAAACAACTAGGGCTTGACTACGATGTTGATGATGAATTAAATATCGTAATCAGAAAGTCTGCAACAGAAGATAAAAAAGGTCATCCAGGAGTTATTTTGCAAGGTCACATGGACATGGTTTGCGAAAAAGAAGATGACAGCAATCATGATTTCACCAAAGATCCGATAGAATTTATCGAAAAAGATGGCAAGTTAACTGCCAACAAAACAACACTTGGAGCTGACAATGGAATAGCAATCGCAATGGGATTTGCTATTTTGCAAGATGAAAACTTGTCACATCCTGATTTGGAATTGATGATTACGACAAACGAAGAAGTTGGACTTATCGGTGCGAATGCCGTAAGCGAAGATTTCTTAAAAGGCAAATACCTTATCAACGTTGACAGCGAAGAAGAAGGAATCATGACTTGTGGTTGCGCTGGTGGCAATACTTTGAATTCTGAATTTGAAATCAAACGTGAAGATTTTGGAAAATTCTTCTACAAAATATCTATCAATGGTTTCAGAGGTGGTCACAGTGGTCAAGACATCAACAAAAATCACCTTAATGCTATTGAATCCACAGTCCAAATCCTTAAGGAATTGTCAACTCGTCACAATTTGAGAATTGTATCATTAAATGGTGGTACAAAACACAACGCAATCCCAAGAAATTGCGAACTTATCATTGCAAGTGAAGATGAAATCAAAGACGAAGAAATAAACGTAGATGGATTCAAACAAGTAGAAGAAAAAATGGAATTTAAGGTTGAACAAGTAGACAAATCTACTCCTATGGATGAACAATCTACAGAACACATCTTGAATTTCTTAACAACAATCCCAAACGGCGTTATGGCAATGGTAAAAGATAACGATGATTTGGTGGAAACTTCTCTTAACCAATCAATCGCAAAAACAGAAGACGACAAATTCGTGTTCATGGTATCTATCAGATCCTCAGTTTTGGATAAAATCAAAGAGGTTGAGGATTTGATTACAAATACAACAAAATCAAACAATGGAATAGTTAAATCTGAAGGATTCTACGAACCTTGGGAATACCGAGAAGATAGCGAACTAAGAGACAAATGTTTGAAAGTTTACAAGGAAGTCACAGGAAAAGAAATGCAAGTGAATGTAATTCACGCAGGACTTGAATGTGCAGTATTTTCAAAGAAATATCCGGACATGGATATGATTTCCATAGGTCCTGATATGACTGGAGTTCACACACCAAAAGAAACTTTGGATTTAGAATCCACTGCTAGAGTGTACGAATTCTTGAAGAAATTGGTAGAATCATTATAAAAATGGAGGATAAAAATGAGTGACGAAAGAAATTTAGAAAACGAAGAATTAAACGAAGAAATGTATGAAGAAGAAGAGTTAGATACAATTGTACTAACATTAGAAGATGGTGGCGAAATCGAATGCGGTATTCTTGGAGTATTCGAAGTTGAAGGATATGACAGTGATTACATCGCACTTTTATCTGAAGAAGACAACGAAATTATGATTTACAAATACGAAGAAATCAACGAAGAAGAAGCAAACTTGGATGTTATCGAAGACGATGCTGAATACGAAAAAGCAAAAGAAACATTCGAATCTCTTTTCGTAGATTTTGATGGAGAAGATGAAGAATAATTTCAAGGCTGTTATGATTGATCTGGACGGAACTCTTCTGACAGACGATAAAAAAATTACTGATTTTAGTTATCAGATTTTACAAAACCTTTATAATAAAGGAATAAAGATTATTATTGCGACAGGAAGAGGTCTATCCAGAGCTAAGCAATTGACCGAAAAATTAGATTTTGACAAAATAATCCTTGCAAATAATGGAGCTATTATCCACAGTAGCTCCAATATTGCAATGGATGAGGATTTGATGTTGGATTCTAATGTGGTGGATAAGCTTAGTACTCTATCAAAAGAGTATGGGATAAGACCGTATTTTTTTGTGGAAAATAAATGCTCATTACTCATTCAAGATGAAGATGATAAGAAATATTATGTGGATAGCGTTGGTGATGAGAGTGAGATTATGACGATATCTGAGAGGAATTTACCGATTAATGATTGTGTGAGCATGATTATGATATCTGCGAAAAACCACATTCTTAAAATCGCGGATACTATCAAGAATAATCCACATGTCACATATCACATTCACACGAAATATTTCCCACAAAACATCAGAATGCTTGAAGTACAAAACGTTAACACGGACAAGTACAAAAGGGCGATTGCGCTGCTTGAACATTTTGGGATAAAAAACGATGAGGTGGTTGCGATTGGCGATGCACACAACGATTTGGAGATGGTCGTAAACAGTGGGCTTGGAGTTGCAATGAAAAACTCCGACGATATTTTGAAACAACAAGCTGACATCATAACACAATACACAAACGAAGAAGACGGATTGGCAAAATTTTTAGAAGAACTATTTGAGTTGAGGGATTATGAATAATTTAAAAGAATTTTTGAACGAAGAATACTATGACAAATATAAGGGCAAAAACTTGGTAGTCTACATTTATCCAAAAGATAACACAAGTGGATGCACGATAGAAGCAGACGGATTTTCTGAAATTTACGACGAATTTCAAAAACTAAACACAGAAGTTGTCGGAATAAGCAAAGACACTGAAAAAACTCACGAAAATTTCAGAAAAAAACAAGGACTAAAACAAGAATTGATATCCGACCCAGAAAGAATATTCTTGAACAATTTTGGTTGCGTTTACAAGGGCAAAATGTTCGGCAAAGAAGTTACCAAAACAGAACGAAGCACATTTGTATTCGACAAAGATATGAATTTGGTCAAAGAATTCAGAAAAGTAAAACCAGACGAAAACCCACAAGAAGTCTTGGATTACATCAGAGACAACCTACATGACTGATAGATATAATATTTACAGCAAATATCTAAAAGAACATTACGGAGAAAAAGTCTACAAACTTCCGATAAAATTGGACTTAACATGCCCGAACAGAGACGGAAGGCTTGGGTGTGGTGGTTGCATTTACTGTCACGAAGAAGGTGGAAGCTTTGAAAACAAAGAAAAACACCTTTCCATTCGTGAACAATTAGAAGAGGATAAGCAAACCATCGAGAAAAAATACAATGCCCACAAATTCATATCGTATTTTCAAAACTATTCCAACACGTATATGCCACTTGATTTGTTTCGAAAATACGTAAATGAAGCTGTGATTGACAACGTCGTTGCAGTTAGCATATCCACAAGACCGGATTGCATAGCTCGTGAACACTTGGAAATACTAAAACAACTTCAAGACGAAAAAAACGTCGACATCATCATAGAGCTTGGACTGCAAACATCCAACAACAAAACACTGAAGATAATCAACAGACAACACACGGTCGCGGATTTCATTCGTGCTTGTTTGATGATAAAAGAATACGGATTTAGAATTTGCACACACGTAATACTTGCACTTCCATGGGATGACATGGACGATGTCAAGGAAACAGCGAAGCTTTTGTCGGTATTAAAAGTCGACGAATGCAAAATCCATTCTCTTTACATTCCCAAACACACAACCCTTGCAAAATGGTACGAACAAGGAGATATCACACTCAAATCATTGGACGATTATGTGAATGAAGTGTGTGAATTTTTAAAATATTTGGATAAGGATATCCTGATTCAACGCTTAGTCGGAAGAATGCCCGAAGAGACTTCTGTGTTTTGCAACTGGAATACAAGTCACTGGAAAATACAAGATATGATAATTGAAAAAATGGAGCGAGAAAATATTTTCCAAGGTGATAATTTTGATAAAAGAATGGGTATAATAATATAAAGTAAATTAAACTTTTTAAAATGGTTTAAGAAAGGATGATAATAATGGTTAAATTTGTAGTAGGTCCTAAAGGCAGCGGAAAAACAAAATGGTTGATAGACAAGGCCAACGACGAAAAACAAAACAAAAACGGTAACATAATATTTATAGACTCTGATGACAAGCACATCTTCTCACTTGATCACTCAGTAAGACTTATAGATGCATCGACATTCCACATCTCAAGTCCAGAAAGTTTGTATGGATTTTTGGCAGGAATAATGTCACAAGATTTCGACATCGAAACAATTTACGTAGACGGAATTTACTCAATCGTTGAAATGACAGAACAACAATTAGAAGAATTCCTAGAAAACTTGGAAGTTTTATCAAAAGAAGCTAACGTTAACTTCTTCATAGGAATGAACAAAGAAAAATCAAGCTTACCAGCAAAATACCACGAAGAAACAGTGGAATTGCACGATTAATACCTTCACGATAGACCCTTTGATAGGGTCTATTTTTGTTTGGAGAATTGTGGAAGAATAGAAGAAATCAGAAAACTGATTTGCATGAACACACGGACGAGAAAATTTATCGCAACATAAAGATAATGAATAAAAGTCGTAACACGCATCGTCTGGCTTACGTAAATTGACAAATTCTAACCTCGAAATTCTAAAATCTCAAACTCGTGCTACGCACTCAGACAATGAGATTTTTTAACGAATTTCTTCGATTGAATTTGGCACAATTTTCTCCAGATGACTCGCTTAGTTACGAGCTTTTATTATGAGTGCTACAATTTAAAAAAATAGGCAACCCCCGTTGCCTATTTCACAAAATCTATTTCTTTTTAATTCCCAATTCACCATCTACATTTGTGATAACGACAGTGTCTTTGTCAGTTACAGTGCCTTTTATCAATTCACGTCCGAGTTTTGTCTCAACGTTGGATTCGATGAATCTCTTAACAGGTCTTGCACCGTACAACACATCGTATGCTTTGTCGATAATCAAATCTTCTGCAGATTCGTCAATTTCGATAGTGATTTGTCTGTCTTCCAATTGTTTTTGCAACAATGAAACTTGTTTTTCGATGATCTTGTAGATGTCATCTTTTGTCAACGGTTTGAACATTACGATATCGTCAATTCTGTTTAAAAATTCTGGTTTGAATCTCGATTTCAATTCGTCCATTACAGAATTTCTGCTTTCATCAGAAATATTTCCGCTGTCGTCAATTCCTTCAATCAAATCCATCGATCCAATGTTACTTGTCATAATAATGATTGTGTTTTTGAAATCGACAGTTCTACCTTTGTTGTCAGTCAAACGCCCGTCATCCAAAACTTGCAACAAAATGTTAAACACATCTGGATGTGCTTTTTCGATTTCGTCGAACAAAATCACTGAGTATGGTTTTCTTCTGACAGCCTCAGTTAGTTGACCACCTTCATCGTATCCAACATATCCTGGAGGAGCTCCCACAAGTCTACTTACTGCGTGTTTTTCCATATATTCTGACATATCGATACGAATCAAATTCTTTTCGTCATCAAACATATTTTCAGTCAAAGCTTTTGCAAGTTCTGTTTTACCAACACCAGTTGGTCCAAGGAATATAAATGAACCGATTGGTCTGTTGAGCGATTTCAAACCGCTTCTAGCTCTGATGATTGCGTCAGTCACAGCAGTTACAGCTTCATCTTGTCCCACAACTCTCTTGTGCAACAACTTATCCATATTCAAAATCTTGTCGCGTTCTGTTTCCACTAATTTTGTCACAGGAATTGATGTCCACTTGCTCACAACTTCTGCGATTTCATCTTCAGTTACGCTTTCTTTGATGATAGAACTGTCGTCTTCGTCCATTTTCTTGTTCAATTCTTCGAGTTTGTTTTCAAGTTCGACCAATTTTCCGTATTTTAATTCAGACAATTTTTCAAAATCGTATTTTCTTTGAGCTTCTTCCATTTCGTGTTTAACGGCTTCGATTTCAGATTTTGTGTCCTTGATTTCGTCGACCTTGGATTTTTGTTGAGTCCATTCCATATACATCGCATCAAACTCGTTTTTAGTATCTTGTAATTCTTTTTCCAAATTTTCGAGTCTGATTTTACTCATTTCATCGTCTTCTTTGTTCAAAGCAGCACGTTCGATTTCAAGTTGCAATATTTTTCTCTTAGTTTCGTCGATGCTTTCAGGCATAGAATCTATCTCAGTTCTAACCATCGCACTTGCTTCGTCCATCAAATCAATAGCCTTGTCTGGTAAAAATCTGTCAGTAATATATCTATCCGACAAAGTTGCCGCAGCGATTACAGCGTTGTCAGTGATTTTAATTCCGTGATAAATCTCGTATTTGTCCTTGATACCACGTAATATCGAAATCGTGTCTTCAACTGAAGGCTCTTCAACCAAAACTTTTTGGAATCTTCTTTCCAATGCGCCATCTGTTTCGATGTATTTTCTGTATTCATCCAACGTTGTAGCGCCGATTGTTCTGATTTCGCCACGTGCTAACATTGGCTTCAACAAGTTTGCTGCATCCATTGCTCCTTCTGATTTTCCAGCTCCGACCAAAGTGTGAATCTCGTCGATAAACATAATGATTTTGCCATCAGATTCTGCCACTTCTTTTAGAACGGCCTTCAATCTTTCTTCAAATTCTCCTCTGAATTTCGCACCGGCAATCAAACTTCCCATATCCAACGCAAAAATAGATTTGTTTCTCAAAGTTTCTGGAACATCATCGTTCACAATTCTAAGCGCCAAGCCTTCCACAATCGCAGTCTTACCAACACCTGGTTGACCGATCAACACTGGATTGTTCTTCGTTCTACGACTCAAAATCCTAACGCTGTGTCTGATCTCATCGTCACGACCGATAACTGGATCAAGTTTTCCTTCCTTCGCCAAATCAGTCAAATTACGACCGTATTTTGTCAACACATCAGTTGTATCTTCTGGATTATCAGAATCTATCTTTTGATTTCCCCTCAAATCCTTCAAATTAGATGCGAAGTTTTGCTTGTTAACATTATAATCCTTCAACAAAACTGCACTAACAGTGTTTTTTTCTCCCAAAATACTCATAAAAATATGTTCCACTGACACGAAACTGTCGCCCATTGACTTAGCTTCGTCCTCTGCTTTCAACAAAATTCTTTGGAAAGCAGTGCTTGGATACACACTCGATTGACTGTCGTTTTTAGGAAGAGAATCTATTTTTTGATTAAAAGCGCTCACAATTTGTTTATAATCTGCGCCCAATTTTTGAATAGTCTTTGCAACTATTGAATCTGAATCAGACAATAACGCATAACTCAAATGAACATCCGTAACTTCTGGATTGCCCAATTTTATCGCAGAGTTTTGCGCATTTTGAATTGCTTGAACAGATTTTTGTGTGAATTTGTTTAAATCCATAATCCTTACCTCCTAACATTATTCAGAAATATCGTATAATTTTTTGTATAATTCTTCTTGTTCTTCGTTTAATTTTGTAGGATTTACAATGGAAATTTCAAGATACAAATCCCCTTTGACACCTTTCATATCCACAAATCCCTTATCCTTAATTCTAATTCTTTGATTAGCTTTGATATTTTTCGGAATCTTAACCTTGATTCTTTCGCCACTAATCGTTTCAACATTGATAGATTTTCCAAAATAAGCTTCCCATGGTTTAAGTTCAACTTTCTTTATAATATTGTGATCTTCAAGCTTGTTGTACACATCAACCAGGTTAATCTTCACGTAAATGTCCCCGTCAACGCCGAACTTTTCGCCCTTGACCTTAATCTTTTTACCAGGCAAAATCCCTTTTGGAACTTTCAAATTCAAGTTGACACTTTTATCCCCAATCATAAGTCCCAATCTTTTTTCTACACCATTGTAGATATCTGATAAAGAAACGGAAATGTCCGTGTCGTATCTTTGCCTTGGTTGTGATTTTCTTCCAGCGCCTTTGAATCCACCGAAAATATCGGAAAATCCTCCGCCGCTACCTTGTCCACCTGAGAAAAACGCATTGAAAAAGTCCGAGAATCCTCCGCCACTGCCACCAGTTGTGTAAGTGTACGAACCAGAATTTTTGCCGAAACCACCAAATCCCCTGAAGTTTCCAAAATCGTACGCATTCGGATCGAAGTTTTGTCCGCCTTGGAAATTATAATTTGATCCGAACATATCGTATTTTTTACGCTTATCTTCGTTACCCAAAACCTCGTAAGCCTCGTTGATTTCCTTGAATTTTTCCTGTGATTTCTCATCGCCTTTATTTAAATCAGGGTGATATTTCTTGGCGAGTTTTCGGTATGCTTTTTTAATTTCTTGGGAGCTCGCCTTTTTATCCACCCCCAAAACTTTGTAATAATCTTTATATTCCATAAAAAACCTCCCATAATTTGTTTTTGACTTTCTTTGACCTTGATATTATTATACACCCTTCTGAGTGCATAATCAATAGTATTTGCAATCTTTGCAATTTCTTTGACTTTCAAATTTATTTTTTGACTTTTAGATTTTTAATTTTTATTTTGCTTCTAAAATTAAATCATTATATCCATATAGAATGATCCTTGCCACTTCCCACTTCGAAATGGTATTTCACAATTCCTAAATCGATCTTTGCTGACGGAGCAAATTTCGCCTTCGCCTTCACCTTATCATCAACCAAAGTCAACATAAATTTTTGTTGATTAACCGCAGTCGGAGCATTAAGAGCACAATCGACACCATCCTTGAACCATTGTGGCGAATCGTCATTCACATTTGACACTTGTCTTGGAAGTTTGCTCTTGTGATTGTAGCCCCAGTTTTGAGGAATACCGAACGCAATCACAATCACCAAGTTTTCGTTAGGTTCTATGTATTTCCTTATATTCTTCTTATTATATGTAAGAGCAACCCAGCACGAACCCAAACCCAAATTCATAAGTTCCATCACAAGCTTCTCGCCGTAATATCCGCAAGTCTCGCTCAAATCATTGCCTACACCCTTCATAATCAGAAAATTATTCACATTCTCAAACTTTCCGTACTTGGCAAGCTTTGAATTAAAACCTTCCTTATCATCAAACACAGCCCTTATATTCAAACTCGACTCACGATTAACCTCATCAACCTTCTGTTCAATAATCTCCTTGACAGAATTATCAATCTCTTCATCTATGTATTTTCTAACAGAATGCCTCTTGTGCATCAAATCTAAAATATCCACCTTGTCCCCCTCATTAAAATATATACTTATTATAATATACCACAAATCACGAAAATTCACGCACCACCACGCATACAATTAAATATTTCCACGCAAACAAAAATGGAATCGCACCGATTCCATCTATATTAACCCACCACTCCACACCCAAAGCTCAATACATCTTGCGCAAATTCTCCAAAGCCTTGCTTCTCGTATTGTAGAATGTCGACTGTTTCATATTCAATTCTTTGCAAATCTCCCTCGCACTTTTCTCTCTAAGGAAATTCTCGTAAATAATCTTCTGTTGCTTATCGGGAAGCTTACGCACCTTCTCATAAAGCTTTTTAATCTCCAACCTATCCTCAAAATCCTGTTCGATATTCTCATCAGATTCAATCAAATTCATCACCTCATCACCATCCTCATTCGTATAATTCAACGACGAAACACTTCTTCTAGGATTCTTCTTCAAATAGAAAAACCTCAACCTCTGCTTCAAATAATAATTGAACGGAACCTTCTTCGAAGCATCATACTCCATAATCGCATACATAATCTCAGTCTTACCATCATCCACAAGCTCCTCAAAAATATCCGCCCTATCATAATATTTTTTTATACTACTAATAATCAACGGCTCAAAAGCCTTGTAAATTCTCTCATCATTCAAAATTTTGTTATTTACAATATAATCTATCTCATCAAAATTCATGATTTCCATCTCCTTTTACTCAATTGTACAATCGATAAGAAGATTTTATAAATCAAGAATGAAACGTAAAACCACACCAAAACAGATAGTAATAGCGTGAACTATTCAACTATTTTGTAAAAAATCATCATCATTCTTC